>ENA-UOTZ01000069-UOTZ01000069.1-compost-metagenome-genome-assembly--contig:-NODE-69-length-70453-cov-13.788010_pt1 | contig 70453 bp, 45 predicted proteins | sample MGYA00238144_ERZ746983 | MGnify/ENA primary metagenome ERZ746983 (study PRJEB28759, sample SAMN06268863) | compost metagenome | isolation source: single cell | place: USA: California, Emeryville, Joint...
CAAATTTCTACAAATTTCCTTTCGTTGCTGTTCACAACATAAATCTGGCTTCCAAGTAAACTTAAGCTTTGATGAACAGTCCTAGAGCGAGGATATATCCAAGCAAAGGTTTTACAAAGATTTTCAGAATAATTTCCTCAAATTTCCCTCTGCCAATTAGCAAGTCTCTACTTTTAATTTAAAGATGAGGAATTCAATGTTGCTTGCATGTAAGCTCACTTTATTCCTCTCTCCTTACGCATAAAGAATTTAACTGTGCAATGACTTTATTAGCACTTGAGGGAAGCCAATTTAGTCAAATAAATAAAAAAAAAACGATTTCAACTGGATCAAGTTAGAAAAGAATAAACTTATATAAATTTTAGAAGGTTTTCCATATTGCTTGGATTCTACCGCAATCTCTGCTTTTTCTGGGCTTTATTCATCGGATTTAAAGTTCCTAGAGTTCTCCGCAAGTATTTGTCTCCACCTGAAAAGTTCAGATCTTTCAGTCGCGTCAATTATCTATTGAAAAAATAATGATATTTTGCAACCAAAAAGTAATATTTTTATATTGAGAAGATGAGACCAGATCAAGATAATTTCAACAAGGCCTACTAAGAAGCGACTTTTCAGTAATTCGCGTGGTTGAATTAATAGAGAGATATTGTTGAGAGGCAACACCTAATCAATAAACAGAATGGAGAAGAGAATGGAAACTTTAGATTCAGTAAACATAAGATACTGGGCAGTGTGAAATCTGTTATTGTTAAAGGTGCTCCATCGCAACCATTCTCAAAGAATGCTGAAAATAAGTGTGCAAGACTCTCAGCTAGTAGTTTGGGATGTGTGAGACTCTCACACAGCTTAATCCTTATCTATCATTCCTCTTCAATCTAATGAGTATTAGAAATCGTTGCTACGATGTTAATACAAGATAATATAAAAAATTGGCAGGTGCATCGAATATAGCTTCCAAAAGCTTAATTATTACTCATTCACTCGCAATAAACTCTTGTTAACTGCGACAGGCTTCTACCACTCAGTGTAAAAGCAATAACGCCCTAGAGAGTCAATTATATCAAATAGATCTGAGGCATTCCCAAAAAAAAATACTCAGCACTTCGCAAGCACCCTCGCCAATTTCATTTGCTCACCTTTTGCAACAAATGATATCTTTTTGCTGAGTTTCTCAACCAAATGTAGCATCCACAAGAAAAATTAACTGGATTTATACTTTACGTGAGTGCATGAGCCCTGCATTAATTAATTTGATAGCTAATTCTCATAAGAATTAAGAAACTTATTCTAAAAGGCGGCATATATAGCAACCTAACCAAAAATATGTCCGAGACACAATATATCGAGGGAAAAAATGAACAAGGCATCTGGGTGAACAATGAACGCAGCCAAGACCTTGGAAATGAAGAGAATGGACCCTTTGATTATCAAACAAATAAGGAATTAGTAAAACCAGCCCTGTTAGATTTGTTATCGGTCCCAAAACAAGAATATCTCTGTGAAAGTGATGCCCGAAACCAAAAGATCAGCACCCAAGATGAGGTGGATGACAAAAACGAAAATGATTTCAATGAAAACGAAAGAGAAGAGTCAAAATCGATACAGATGCTCGACATGGAAGAAAAAATCCCAGACCAGAACGAAAACTCATTAGCTAGCTATGAGAATGGGGAAATATATAATCCTAAGTTTGGCCAGGAGCCTAGCCAATTAGAAGATCAGACTCAAAAAGCACCGAATGATCAATTTATATTGGAACTCTTTCCTGAGGATGCCAAATCTGATTGCTATCACGAAGATCATGATGAGCTAGAGTTTTCGATTCCAAACATCGATATGTACCTAGATCGGGTGGACCATCTGGATAAAGAACGTTATCCTCACGAGAACAACCAGATTGCAGATAATACAGTGGAAGAGAGTCCAATTAAGAAGATTGTTGCAGGTGAAGCTGAGACAGAGAAAAAGGAAGAAGATTTTGTGCTGGATACTAAGTTTGATCTGGAAAGCTCGAGTCCAATGAAGCGAACTGAGAGTTGTTATTCTCAACCAGGAGATACAATGAAAAATGATTCACAGGTCATTCAAATCAGCGATCTCGACAAAATAATGGACGAAGCTGCTTCACCTGGGTTGAGACCGGCACGAAAGAGCCGTTTTCATCCAGGTAGTAACGAAAAAGAAGCAATTCAAGAAGATGTGAAACAAGAGCAGATAGTTATTGATAAAATCGATGAGCAAGCTGAGGAAGAGGAAATAACAACTTTGAGACCAAAGGAAAAAAGTCTGCAGAGACCTAATTTAAGCCCGCTGAACCTGAAAAGGATACCAAGCTCACCGACCAAAGAGCAGTATAATGTTCTTCTTGTCCGCTGTAACTAAAGCATTATGGGTAATTAGGAAATCAGGAAGTCCTCTGAAGAATTGGAGAAAGGTCGGTTTAGTCGTCAAGTCATTAATTTACATGCAGAATGAATCCGTAAGAAACATTGGGTCACCTGTAAGGAACTCTTATGACTCATTCTTTACTAAATTTTACTTCTGCAGGAAGAGGTGTTTGGCGAAATCGAAAATTTCACCATTAGCAAGGTTCGGAAACTACATGCAGAAGGCATTGCTCAGGACCTCGCTGTAAAAGATTCCCGATGAGCAGCACATACTAATTCCTCAATAGAATGATAATTTTGTGAAGGACGCTCTTGATGCACTCAGAAGAACAGAAGTCATTTGTGACTGTGCTACTATTGGGTCAGACAAGCATCTTGTAGCCATGAAAAAGATTCTTGAGGAGGACCCTAGAAAGTAATATATCCTCGCTTTGGATATCTCTCATCATTGTTATGTAATTTTTGCTCAGACATATGATATCCAGAACCGATACAAACCATCTCTTAAATAAGCATAATCGGTTCGGACAAAACGCTTTGTATTTGGCTGCTAAGTTTGGCAATATGAATATTGTCAGATTTTTGATTGGAGAGAAAGCAGATCCGCATCTCACATCAAAAGTAAATCCAAAAGTGTTCGTGGATTTTACTAAATAATGGATTAAATTAGGCCGGAAAGGACTGGAAATCAAAAGAGAAATGCTTGCATGTAGCTGCTAGATGGGGACATACGGACGTTGTAGCATTTTTACTGGATAAGGTGGAGTTTACAAAGGAAGATTTAAAACTTGCTATTAAGCAAAGTGACCGAAAAGATGTCAAGAATCTAATAAAAGGAAAGTACAGAGAGAAGTTTGGGAACTCTTGTTTTTTTAGTTTTTTCTAAAGAGACAGGATAAAATATTGTATCAAAAGTTTTTGCACTCAATCGAGTGAATTTAATAATAGATCTTTGGGATTTTTTTGATGTGGTGGTGGATAATTTTCTACATGTTGAGAAATATTTATAATTAGTTGCATTTTCTTGAAAATCTTCTATTTATGTGTGGCAGTTTTAGCTATGCTTGAAGACGATTTCAGCAAATGCATTTATGAATAAACCTATGAATACCCCCGGAAATTTTGTATTTCAATGCTCATTAAGTATAAAAATTGTAAAATTTTCGATTAATTTCACCCATGTTCTGAGTTCGATTTCATTTGAAACCGATCAACACTATGTTATGACTGAAACTTAATGGAAGAGTATGGTTTTCCTTCAACATTCTTAGCTGCGAGTTTATACAACGTGTTCTCGTAGTTATTAATTAAAGAATCAAGTAGGAATCATATAGAAACACATACCAAATATGTATTTAAGCACAACTTAACTTTAGCATATTACTATCTATGCTTAAGAATGTTATGCAAGTGCTAAATACAAGTTATTCATATAGCACCATACATCTTTATTTATTAGTAACCCAAGGTTTTACCAGCAGATATTCAAAGAAAGTTTTCATGCAAAAATCAAATATCGGTTTCGGCAATGCCGCGTAGACTTCAAATCCCCACCCCAGTATGTTATGAATTCGTGACCCATATGTCACTCTGCTATTCCCCAAATCTCTCAGACAGCCCTCAACGCATGTTTCTGGCTTAATCTTTGGCTGCTTCACAGTCGTAGTCAATTTAGTGTTAACAAGGAAAGGCATGAGACAGAGCATTTCAATATTCCTGTCGCGAAACTCTCGCTCAAGGCTGAGCGCAAAGAATTTGTTGAAAATTTTCGACATCCCATACGCAACAAAGTAAGGCACAGGTGCGATAGCTGCAGAAGAAGCCACATTGATTATGGCTGATTTATGCGGTCTCTTGCTGAGTCTATTGATCAATTTACGAGTTAACATAACCGCGGGTAACGTATTCACAAGCGCCATAGCAGTGATTTCTGATTCGGTACAATCGACGAATTTTTTTACAGTCGCAGTTCCCACATTGTTAACAAGGACAGAGATATCCAAAGAATCTATCTGTTCCATGATATTATCATAGAGTTTTTCGTTGGAGTATTCAGTGAAATCTGCAACAACAGATTTGATTTCAATATTCGGGTGTTTTTCCTTAATATCATGACATACAGTCTTTATTTTTTCCGGATTTCGAGCGATGAGGCAGACGTTGAAGCCTCTCGCTGCGAAAGCGAAGCAAAAGGCTTTGCCTAGGCCAGCGGTGCCGCCTGTAACGAGGACCCAGCTTCCTTCTCCGTACCTTTTCAGAAGGTTTTTACGAGGTCTCAGGAAGGGTCCTAGGCGGCAGAACAGGAATATGATGAGGAACTTGAGAGAAAGCACAGCTCCGATAATGATGCAGAGTGTTTCAGCGATCGAGAGGATGCCTTTGGCACAGGATATCCCTAACATCTGAATTTTATCTTGAAAGGTTCTAGAATTAGGAATCTATCCTGAATTTATACTGCACTTGATAGCTCGAAACAGAAAAATTAATTCCTCATAAGAAGGATTTTTAGAACGTTTGAATAGACCAGCGAGATCGACATTCATATATCATCTTATCATATGCTGTTGACTTATGATATGATGTGAGCTTTAATAATATAATAGCCTGATCATGAATACTTATCAAGGATAAAATATTACGTGAATGCATATCTCATCTCATTTTCGAAATTAAAACTCAAATGGAGTAAAATGCTGCGATCTAAGTGCCTTACTAGTAAAATACCATACTTTTAATGCAGAAATGAGGGAGTTACAATTCGCGAATGAAAAATAGGATTTATTTCAATTATTTCAATATTCCTTCTGGGACTCAAATAATTTTGTTTTGCTCAACATTCTCTTTTCTCAATTCGTCAGTTTCTCTTTACGGACATATTCAGTCAACAGACCAATTACTTAAAAAATTTTGTAATGTAAAAATCAAGAATTGGTTTTGGAAGTGAAGCGAAAAGGGATGATATCCATCCCTGCCATCTGTGTTTTGTTGCGCCGAAACTAACGTCAGTATTGCCAAGGTCTCTCAGACATCCTTCAACACACGCTTCTGGTGTGACCTTAGATCCTTTCAGCTTTTTCGCCATTTGAGTATCCACATAGAATGGCATAAGGCAAAGCACATCAATATTCCTCTTCCGGAATTCAGGCTCCAGACTCAGGGAAAAGTATCTATTGAACTTCTTTGAACCTCCATAAGTGGCATAATAGGGCAATGGAGTGATAGCCGAACCGGAAGAAACATTGATCACGGCCGATCTATGCTCTCGTTTCATCAACTTATTGATCAGTTTGCGAGTGAGAAGAACCATGGGGACGGTATTAATCAGAGTCATATCCTTCAGTTCAGCTTCAGTAAAGTTGCCGAACCTCCTTACAACACCGACACCCACATTATTTACCAAGATAGAAATATCCAGGGTGTCTATCTGCGTCATGATATTATCAAAGAATTTATCGTCACAGCAGTTACCAAAATCAGCGACAACGAATTTGGTTTCGATCTTTGGATGGCTCGTCTTGATCTCTTGGCAGACTGCCTTGAGTTTTTCTGCGTTTCGAGCAACCAAACAGACATTGAAGCCTCTTGCTGCGAAGGCGAAGCAAAAAGCTTTGCCGATGCCGTCGGAAGCGCCGGTTACGAGGACCCAGCTGCCTCCACCATATCTACTTGGAAGATTCTTCGGTTTTTTCAGGAGAGCTCTTGAGATGCAGAGGAACAATGAGACGAGGCACTTGAGAGCTATAAGAGCTCCGACAACAATGCACAGCAGTTCTACGTTCCTTCCGATCTCTTTTGCAAAAGATAATCCGAGCATATTATTATTGTATCTAACTTTATTAGAATTACAAAAAATATCTTGTAAATTAGGAATAATTGGGAAGTATTAATACACAGTAGTTTCCTTCAGTGGATTAACTTGATTATTAATTCGATCTAATGAGATCTATCGAGACTGATGATAGGTTCTAATCTTCCTGGAAGCACCTCTTAAGTACATTGGAGAGAAGGGCAGTTTGGGATTAATAAAGCATAAATAATATATATATACCGGTGGTTGCTTTATTAATAAACAACAAAAGCTTGGAATCAAAAAATTAAACACGTTTTGTTCGATACATCGACGCACATGAGGGTGTTTACAAAAACATTTTCTATGTATATCAAGCGTGGCTAAAATTTTGGAATTTTTAATTAGTTCATCGAATTGGAAAAGGTTTTCTTCTTTAGCTAGCACATTCCCATGGAGTTTTCCCATGATAATTTCGAATATCCTGCCTTGCTCCTGCAACGATAAGTCTATCAGCGATTTCCATGTAGTTGCTTTGCAAAGCGATATGCAGTGCGGTGTTTCCTTCATTCTATATAAGATTGTTACTCTCTTCTTAACAAACAAAATTTGTATCTACGTTTTGGGAGTTTATATCAGGAGCCTTGGATAGAATCAGTTTGACCATTTCCATATTGCCCATTTTCGTGGCCAATGAAAGCATAGTGTCTCCATTTCGATCTTTAAGATTTCCTTGTATCGAACTGTTCTTGAAAATACCAGAAAACTAAACGTCATAAAAATTTATCAGAATGCCAGATTGTCCATATCCATACTTCTACAGTGCGATTTTCAGTGATATAACTGAACATCTGAGTAATCGGATCATAAATTTCCTTATTCTTTAAAGAGGCCCTTTTATTAGCCGCTTTGCTGCTCATCTTATTATTCCCAAAGTTCAGATATCAATGATGTAGTAGGATTTACCTGTACTACATTACTTATTATCGAATGGCGTTCTCTTGGTGTAATCACTTCTGAATTTAGAGTGAGTCTGCGCTTTGAAAATGATTGTTCAGAAGGTAAAGTAACTAAAGTCATTCTTTTTTTATCCCTTCTTCCATTATTCGGATCAAAAGGAGGGACTATTAACGTTGATTCTCTAGATTTGTCCTAATAAGATAGAGTTGTAAAATTTCAACTCAGCGGCAAAAGGAAAATACTCTTCTGGGTTTTTTCTCATCGGATTGTGGCACCTGCAAAACTGTCGCTCTCTTTTGGAACGAGGGTGCTCGGAATGTGAGAGGGTTATTGTGAGGAGTATTTTCATTCTATTTAAAAAGTACAATTAGGCCTCTCTAGACCAAAGCATTCTAAAATACTGATGCTTCAGGGGATAAATCATCTTTCCTGCTTCTCGCCTGAGTAGAAAAAAATTGAAGGGATTGCTATTAACAGTGAGATTACTTGTTTTGTTGGAACTTCTACCCCAAGTAAATGAATATTCGGAATCATCACGTTATTTGTATTTTGCTGTTCAGGATTCCCTCCAATATTAGTTGAGGAGCCGACAATTGCTTTCTCGATTGAATGGACAGAAGAATTAGTAACTAATGGAGATAATGGGTTCAGAAGTCCTCATTGAAATAAATTTAAGGCTTACACATGCGAGTTGGGAGCCAATTGAGGTTGTCACTTTCGGTGTTTTTCTTGTGAATTTGTGAGATTGTTTCACTTGCACTGCTCGTCTGTTTCTTCTGATATCGTTCAATTTTCTCTGTTTCTTGCATGGAAGGATGTTCCTTGTTATTCACAGGCGATTTCAGCATCTCGCCCAGTTCACCTGGCGTAGTCAGGGCCTTTTGAATGTTTTGGTTCTCGCCTGCTCCCTTCACAATCAGTTGATTTTTATCATGAACTTCTTCTTCAACTTCATCTATCACCTCTGAATTGTGAAATCCGTTGTTATAGGGAAAACTTCATGACTCATTCTTACCAGTGCCTTGTTTCTTCATATTTGCTTTCGTAAGCGCTCTCTTTATATTGCGGCTATCCCTGTCTGTTTGTGTTTGGGACCTTCTTTTCAGATTCTCTTTTTTGCTTGCAGCCAATCGACCTAATTAGTTAAGTTTGGCAAATTCGTGCAAATATAAAGTGTGATTACTTATTAATTGTACGGCATTTGATTTTGCTGCGGTTCTCCTCGCAAATGCAGGTCTGACATTCTCATCAGGCTCAGACGATTTTTTCTAAAGAGAGAAATTATCGACCTTATTTTCATTCAATTTTTCTCATTTTACCTCTTTATTTAGTGGCTCTTTCAATTCGATTTCAGATTCAAACAGCCCGAGGAAATTACTCTTGCCGCTCCTTTCGAACAAGTTTGCGATATAGCGGCTGTTCAGAGTCGAGGGATCTCTTTCCAAGCTAGTAATTCTCTCGAGAAGTGCCTTCTGCTTTGAGGTTAAGTCAATATCCTCAACATCAAAGGCAACTATGATGAGATTATTCAGAAATATCAAAATGAAACTGAGTTTACCTGGCTTTGTGTTACGCGTCAAAAAATGTAATCTATTGTCGCCTTCGATTCGAGTTAGGATCAGCGCAGATTTCCTCGAAGAATGCGCTGTCGAGCTGAAAGCTAAAATTGGTTCGACTATTTCGCCGTCATTAAATCTAAGCAGATCGATCTCATTGAATTTATTCTCATCATTCTCAGCTCCTAAGCGATTTTCATTATAGCCGGGGATCGCAGAGATGAGCTTTTCTGGGAGCTCTCCAACCAACTCGAACAGAAAAGCGATATCTTCTGGCAATTGGACAACATGAGCAGTATACCTCTCGAACTTAGGCGTAAAAATAAAGGTCGAGTCTCCTGTTCGCATCTCACCGAGTTCAATATTCGTCTCAAAAGTCCAAGAAAACCGAGTGGTTGTCTTTCGTAGGAGATAAGCCATAGTTTTATATAACAACTCGCAACATAGCTCAACTCTAAAGCTGGTATATGACTTCATATCGGAAGTTGGGCGGAACACGTCAAAATCTGACTTGGTCTCTTCGAGGGTATCCATCTCTAGCTTTTCTAATTCATCCCATTCGGTAGAACTGTAAAAATGCTCGCTATTGTCCAAATGGACAAATACTCCTGTGAAAAATTCAAAAATCTTTTTGTTTAACGGCTTCGTCGGTATTTCTCCATTTTTTGGGACTTGCGTTGCGTTTTTGTCTTTCTCTGTGTCTTTATTTTTGTATTTATCTTTATGATCGTCTTGAGCCTGCTGCGTTTCATGTGTTTCGACAATTTTGTCTAAAGAGTGTTCGTGATCACTGGCGGCCTCAGTAATAGGAGGAATGACGTTTATTTTATAAACTCTCAGTTTTGAGTCAGTGGCTTTTGGACTCGCTGCTCTGGCTGTCACAAAATCTTGAAAAGTTTCAAGACCGACGCCACCTCGTCCTAGAAGCCTGTCATGTTCCTTAGCGAACTCGGTTGCAAGAGTATCTTCAGGTCTCGAGTTGATATCGTTGATATCTGTCTCTCCTTCAGATAAAATATTTTGTGTTGATCTCTGAAATGCTGTTGAGGTTATCACTTCCTTCACATGAAACTGATAGATCGCGTCTAGCTTTGTTTCAACGAGGTGCTTATACGCATTAAAATTTTTATTCCAAACCTCATCGACGGGCGTTTTGGTATCTTCAAGAGTGCTCGTACTCTGCTTTTTCTTTTGCCAGAAATAACGCTGGGGCTTAGGGCTATCGTATACATCGATACCTTTGGTAGAGGTTGCTTCTGACCAATCAGAGTGCTCTTCTGTACTGGGCAGCGCCATAGAAGTCCTTTTATTGAAATTGAATTGGAAGCTATGCGGGGACTGTTTAGCTTGATAATTAGCTCGAAATTTTGATTTTTGCTTTGCAGCCTCGGGCTTTGGACTCGTTTTTCGTTCAGGATTTGCAGAGGGATTTGCCAATTTCGGTCGTGGCCGAGGATCGTCACTAGCTGTATTTACACTAATAAGAGAATGTGGATCTACATTAGTATTGCTTCTTCCAATCTCTAGTTCAGTTGCAGAAATTAACTGTTTTGTTGCTGTTTCGCTTATTGTCTCACGGGTTGATGAAAGGGATTGTTTGTTGCTTTCACTTGGCTGTAAATTAATTTTGCACTCTTTTCTCTCTGGCTCTGGAAGCTTCGGCTGTTTACAGTCTGCTGATGCTAGATAAGATTGCTGCTGCGATTTGTGGCTAGTTGCTCCTACAATTACTTGCAGCTGTTGTAAATTATTTTTATTTTCTAATTCCACTTCCATAACCTTCGTTTCAGTTATTGCCGCTGTCCTCTGATCGAAGGTGCTGGAATTGTTTATATTTAGTTGTGTTTGATCCGCAGGCGTTTGCATGTAAAGTGAAGCTGCAGTCGGTTTATTCCCTTGTAACATATCCTCTGATGCTAGACTGCTAATTTTCAAATTTTTATCATGCTCATGCACTGTTTCTTTCAATTCAATTCGCTGTATTTCTGGGCCGGTTTCAGACTTTGGTGATAGATTCCCTGCGATCCTTTTAATGGCATTCGCTGAAAATTTCTTTAAGAAAAAATTTTTCCTCTGCGCTGAAGGAGTCACAGCTCTGTTTGGCGGTTCAATGATGGAATTCCCTATACTCACACTCTGTTCAGTTTGAAAAAAAGGATTCTCCTTCTCGATATTTCTAAAAATTTTCCTCGTTCGTCCTCCTGTGATTTTAGAATATAATTTTTCCGTATTCAAAACCGTTTCTGTCTTGCGCAGTCTTAACTGCGTATTATCAAGCGACTGGTTCTGTAATTCAGCTGACGCAATTGTCTTCACCAATGATTTTTTCATCATTGGCTTTCTTTCAGCTACTGCAGGCCTTTTTATGTTTTCTAAACTGTCCATTTTATTCGTCTTCTCTACACCTTTACTTAAAGGAGTCAGCCGCGCTGCATGAGGCGAAATGACCCTTTCTCTGGAAGTTTTCGCACGTTCATCATCGAATTTGACGCTATTAGAAAGCTTATTTGAGGAATTGTTCGTATAAGATGTTTCTCTGGTTGTCATTGGAATCTGCATTAGGTCTGAATCCGTGTCATTAAGCTGAGAGCGATAGTGATAATTGAGGTAAAATTTCAAAGGAGTTATGTCAGGCTCAAATTGAAAGGATTTGTCAATGTGATACAGATGGTTGGACGCACTGCTTAGATTCACTACCTCATTGAGCTTTGAAAACAAATTTATTGATGAGTTGTGTTGTATTGAGCCATATTCCTGTAAAAGTTCGGTATTATTCTTCTTTGATCGTAAGTTCTGGCTTCTTTTCTGGGAATTTTCCTTTAATTTCGTAAAGATAAACGATTTAGTTGGACAGGTATACGGTTACCTCTGAAAGGTTTTGAGAGGAAAGGGTGATTTTGTTCTCGGTACTCGGATTGGGGTTGCGGATGGGCTTCCGATACATATACAGTTTGTTCTCATTCATATCTGAATAAACTGAGATTAAAAGCAGCTAAACTGTTTGCTGTGATCATAATAAATATAACTCACGAAAGAAGAAAAAAAAAATCGGCACAAGATAGAGCTATGCCTGATGAGATAGCTCGGATGAAAGGATCAGACTATGGAGAACTCATGGGTCATGAGAGATTATATCAACGGGATTTTCCGAGGGATCGAAATTGATGGAGTATGAATCACTACTTTCGAATTCTTGAGCAATGCTTTTAATTATACAGTGGTATGTGTAGAGACATCAAGGTCTGCTTTCATTTGGCTATTCGTGATGTTTATTTTGAAAATAATGCACGTTTAATCGTTAACAAAGCAATTTTGAATTGGAGCGTTTGAAATTATTTAAAATCTCTAAATTTGGAAAAAAGAAAATTTTTTTTTTTAATTACCTAAGAATTAGAACCGCTGATCTTGAGTCTATATAATAGAGCGATTGTTCCGTAAGGCTTATCCCGCGTGGCAGATTGCTATTCAATTATTATGAATCATATCATCATTTATTCTTTCGGCTATTTAGAATTTAAATATTGAGAAACTTGTTTGATTGTGAAGTCTAGAGGGAATTTTGAATACTTTCGCTGCTATACCTTCCATTTGATGCCTTGGAGTTAAAGTTTTCCAAAGAAAATGAATGATATTTAACAGTCGTCAGTGTGAAGAGGAACATTAATTGTTCTACGAAATAAATTTCATTCAATGAGTCTAATGAGTAGAAAATAATAATATTCACATAAACTTTCAAAAATCCAATGGGAAATGCCATTCAATCTGAAGTGAAACCAGAAAACTTTCATGAAATTAGGCATTTCAAGGCTGCTCTCTCAGCAGATGATAGAGTCAATGAGATAATTACTACTAACTTTCCAAAATATCAAATTGAAGGAGAACAGCAAAAGAAAGTTGACTTTCCTGAGGATAGATACGACGATGATATGCAGTCAGAAGAAGCACTCATTGCTTTGGATCATCTGAGCTATTATAGCAACATCTTGCAATTCTAAATTGACAATGTAGTGATATTTCCACGGGGATTTAGTTTTAATTATTTTTGCAGGATGGCAACAATGCAGTCCAAAGTAGTCAGAGGAAAATTCATAAAACAATAAGATACACGAAACCTCATAAGAAAAACGGGGAGACTTGTGCTCTTCTTTTTCGATCTAACAGAGTTTTATTATGCAATCTTGATGGAAAGATATTGGAAACCATCCATTATTCTGATCTCTACGGCGCAACCTGCATAACACTCCCTTCTATTAAGAAGCCAGTTGCAGATGAGCATTAATTGGAGATTCACCTTTATAAAAGGGTGTTGAAAAGCGGCTGTCGAGGCATCAAATTATCACAAAGAAACACTTTTCAAGTATAAATTCAACCTGAAAATGAAACTTATTTCGCGTTTTCAGAATATTCGGATTGGGTTCCAGACTCAAAAGGAAGCCGAGCTAACGAGAAATTTAGTATTACATATATCTCATGATAGAGCCTTCTGGAGTAGAATTTTGGTTGCTAAGGATGTCTAATAGTTCTGATTGTGGGAAAGAATAATACGATCAAGTTAACCGATCTTCCTTCATTCAGAAAGAAATTACTGGTTGTGGTAAGTGGAAGCGGACAAGCTGCTAAAATCTGGAATCGTGTGCGCTATATCCTTGGTAATGTTGCATGAGAGCAAGGTCGTTGATTTCAGTGATATGTCAGAAAGAGCAGGTTATTCGATTGAAGTTTTGAATACCACATATGAAAAGCACGCCAAAGAATATGCCCAGAATGCCCCTCTAGAAGAGATTTTAGCTGTAATTTTTAGTCATTTTTTCTAGAATTACTCCTTCTTTTAAATAGTATTCAGGTATCGTGTCAGTTTCAGGGGATGGTATAGCACATGAGGTGCTAAATGGTATTTTTTACTGCATGAACGTAATTAATTGCAATGAAAAATTTCAGGTTTTTATGCGAGAGCAGACTACGACGAGATTAAGCATATTCCCTTTGGATTTATCCCAGGAGGCAGTGGTAATGCTGTTTATAAAAATATTGCAGAAGATTCGAACGAAAAGACCGACCCAGAAAACGCAGCATTCATAATTGCCAAAGGTTCCTTGTTGTGAATATGCAGTTCTAATATTCAAATGCAGATAATATAAAACCGATAGATCTTACCCTCCTGCAAACCGAAAGCGGGAAGAAGATCCTAATGATGCTCGTTTTAGGTTGGGCTTTCGTATCGGACTGTGATCTGGAATCGGAATGGTATTAATCGATGCTATCCCTTGAAATTGCTAATTAACTATTTCTTGGACAAACCAGCCTGAGATGTATTGGCGGATGGAGGTTTAAAGTGTATGCCTTAAAGCTTATCGCTCGACTGCGCCGTTACGCCATGAAATTTACATACACTGACCAAAATATAGCGGAAGAGCTCCCTGGATTCGATAGGGAGCTTGAAGGGTCAGAATGGCAGAAATATGAGGGTAGAAAATTCTCAATGAACTAACTAACAAAAATTATCAAGCGGAGTCTCTCTTCTTCATGATCGCGAATATGCCTTGGATGGGATTGAAAAATCACTTTGCGCCACCTTCTAAAGTGGATGATGGACTCAACCACGTAGTGGTAATAAATTCATCGATGGACTATTTGATATTCATGCATTTTCCGCAAGAATGTGGGCGAAAACCAAGTCGGAAGGTTCGGATTTACTAAGTAAGGAATTTTGTTAACGGATCTGAATTTACTGTCACCTATTAGTTTAATTCTCAAGTTTGAGACTGGCAAGCATTTCAAAGAAGGAAGAATTATCCCAAAAGGAGGAGTACATATTTATTCTCTTTTGTCTGTTTTAATTTTCCCATCCAGCTCAAGCATTTAAAAGTCAAGGCATTCAGATTTGAACCCACTGGGAATCGGAAAGGAGTTTTCATAATTGATGGGGAGGTAATGTTTCCACCTAATATCACATCCTTACATTTTTCAAACTGTTAACAGCGATATACAGCCGAGAGAATTCAAGGGAGAGTCCTCGAGCGCGCTTTAAACATTTATTCTCTTGCATAAGAGAGATTTTTTAAAATAGTTAATAAGCATATTCAATTATATTACATTTCTACCGAGTTTTGAGTTTTGGTTAGTCTAAGCAGAGTTGGGTTTGATACCTGTAAAACAGAAAGTAATCATCTCAATTCAAGGGCAAAATATATATCATGTTCTATAGCAAATTAAATGATATTTCAAAGCGCAATTCTTACGTTTCAATTCTTAAATTAATTGAACAATTTTCTTTGTTCTTTTTCTCAAATAAAACTCAGAATGCTCTCAAAACTCACTCCCATCAACTTTCTAGCAGTCATTGTGCTATTATTGACAATCAACACCGTTTCTGCCGACAACCGCACCAACGACGACCGGTTCAGCGTGAACTATACTGTCTATTACGAGGGCAGCGATGCAAGAGTTCGAGTTAACCTCACTTCCCAATACATCACCGGATACATGGCAGTTGGTTTCGGTTACCCTGGCCTGGGGATGTATAAAGCAGACTGCATATTCTGTTGGCTGGACCGTTATGGCACTCCTCAAGTGCTCGATACCTACAACCCTGTCGATCAAAGGTTCTCACAGGTCTACCCCTCGCCTATCCGGGATGACAGCGTTCTGTTATCCGGCGGAACTCAAGACGTGACCCTAGAGAACTTCACGAGGACAGACGATGGAATTACTACCTGTATCTTCTCAAGGAAATTAGATACAGGCGATAACTATGATATGAAACTCGTACAAGGCGAAGAAGTTGCTATTATGTGGGCTTACCATGAAACTGCCCTTATCAATGCTAACATAGACCCTTTTATGCAAGCTGAGCATAGTGCTCGAGGGTATTACGTCGAAAGATTTAATAATAGTTTGAAATTACAGAGTTTAATAGCGCTAGTTTTCTTATTACTTGCAATGGTTTATTTTTCGTAATTGATTCCGTCTCCGTAATTGGCACGGGGCTTATTTGTCATGTATTAAAAAATCTAAAGCTTCGCAGTGTTTTTAAAAAATTGTGCTCTAAGAGAAATACTAACCGATAAATTTGAACTGCATTTAAACAATAAATCCCAGATTTCTAAAGTGCTCGTTAATTACAAAAAAAACACAAAATTAATCTTAAATGCAGACAACCGACCCTCGATTGCCCGAAGCCACAGAGATTCTGAAGCATGAGCTCAGATTGATCAAGTTCCCAGCGATTTTCGGACAAGCTGAGTTGACTATTATCAGCCAACACTGTTAGACTAACCTATTGATTCTTTAGTTTCATCGAGCAGAATCCAGAGTCGTTCATCCAAATAATTCGCTTCCTTCTTTTGGACTATAGCCCAACAGTCCGAGAGTTAGCCACGAAATTTGATCAAAGGATCCTCAGCACGCATGATAGTGAATTCATCACATCAGCCTTCAAGCTATTTGTAAGCTTCTCCTTGTGATTTTGGTTATAACGTACTTCTCTTCAGTTGAAGAAATTCTCTTATAAACCTGAGCTTTCACTCACGGAGTTCTTGGGAACGAGCTTTGTGTTTGATAAAATGAAGTTTATCTACGAGATACTGCCACGGATCAAGGATTACGCAGCAATTCATGAAAACCATTTGAGTAAGAGTCTAAGCAGCTCCCGAGGAAAAGAGAGCTTGAGTAGCTCGAGAGGAAAAGAAAATCTGAGCAGCTCCAGAGGAAAAGAAAGTTCGCTGCCGCCGTCATATCCTGAAAAGAGTGTTAAGAATTACGAGTGCCTTACGTATCCCGTTGGCGAGCAAGCGGATCAGATATCGAAGGACGAGAGAGCGTTAAGGGAGAGACAGCAAAATCAAGAAAGAAGCGCGTTGGCTCAACAGAAAAAGTTACGCAGTTCCCGCAGATCTTGTGAAAGGGTTCAGAGCTACGCGCTGGAACCTATTGATGAGAAAGAAAACGAAGGGAAATCGTTTGCGTCTATTGACGTTAAAGGCGTAGATAATAAGAATGATCTTGCGCTGTCTGATTTGATGACCAATGATATCTCGAAAATCGATTTTGTGCCTGAAAAGAGTGTGGGTTTTGAAAACTCTATCAACGAGATGTGTAATCCATTGAACTATCCGCGTGATGGAAAAGAATCGGAGAATAAGCAGACAAAAGAGTTGTTGAACATGATATTGAGTCTGAATAACGTAATAATATTTTTGAGCCTTATCGAGGTGATAATAACTGCATTTTTCTGAAATGATAGGGTATGAAGGCGATGATTGGCAAATTTGAGGATTTCCAGAACAACATGACCAAATGGATGAATCATACCACCAAGAGAATAGAGAAAATCGAAAAAGATACAAAAGTTCTTAAAGGATATTACACCGGTCGATGAGTTATTCGTTCTCTCTGGTTTTTTTTTTTGGGCAAGTTGCCATGGCTCACCCCATTATTATTTTATAAAACAATCTCATTTATTCAAATCTTTTTGTTGCATGTCTTTTATGATGAATGTGATTTATTTTTTGCTAGTTTCTCACAGATTTGATTAATTTACCGAAAGAATTGATTAGAATTTGCGAAATTCTACTTGGTTTCTATTAATCGATTAGAAGATAACGATTTGAAGCACTTTGAGTGAAATTGTCACAGAAAAGGATCCCTTGGTGCTCGACAATTGAGTTCCACTCCAAGGCTGAACTGACTTCGAGTCGTTCACACATTTCTCACTGACTATCAAGGCTTAAAAGCCATCACAGCAGCAATTGATCGTGATGAAGGTGATGATAGCAAATGTAACTGAAAATTGCATCGAAAGTGCCGTTTATTATTATGGAAGCCTAACTTTGCGGGTATTCTGAGGGCAGTGTGTATCTTCAACACCTTTGAACATTGAAATTGCAACAAGAAGAAGATTGCTCATAGTATGGACCTTCTTGACTAAGGTATCTGAATTTTTATGAGGACCACTCTTCACACTTCAACTGACAAAGATGCAGATTCACCTCGCCTCAATCAAGGCTTCTAAAGCTCATCAATATCCCAAATCTCGAGACAATAGCGATCTGTGATAGCATCGCTTGAGTGCCATCCTGTACAGGAGGATTCAGTTTATCACTGTATTTGATCTCGAACACGTAGTTGCTTGCTTATATTATGCTATCTCCTTGTACAGTAGTTTAGACACTCAAACGCGCCAATGAGTTTGAATTTTCAAAGAGAAAATTTCTTGTTCCTGGAGCAAGAACTGAACAAATACAAATTATCGATATATAATCCTAATCCTTAGAGAAATAATGGATCAAAAGTTAGAGTCTTGACCCACTATTTAAGGCTAGTATGAAGGGAGACAGTAGACACTCGCGGCAGTGTTTTTATAATTATTAAATTAAACAGACACTCGACAGAACCTTTTATCGAAATTTTAACTTTTAATTATGGCAGACAACCCTGATGCTCTCAAAGGGCTTGAGGTCACACGACGCTCTAGCAGGACAATCAAGCCCAGAATCATCACCGAAGAGGAACAGAAAAAGGATGACGAGTTCTGGGCCAATAATAAGCTCTTCAATAGTAATGATCAAAACACGCCCATCTCTCAAACCCATCATAGTGTCTGATGACGACGATGAAGACGATGATAGCTACGAGATCGGGAATGAAAACGATCCCTCCGACGAGTTTGTCTCGGATTTCAGCGAAGAGAACGAAGGTACCTCTCGCAGTCCTCTCCTCTTGCTCGAACCTCGTGCTTTGAAAAAATCTAAGAATTAACTATTATTTATAAACCCTCTCTGATTTCTGAGTCTAATTAATAATCCTCTAATAATGTCTTAAGGTGGAGGAATTAACGAAGGGAAAACCACTAACGCTGCGAACCTACAACTCCCTCAATCAGGTCAGGGCGGAGGCATTTCTTATTCGAAATTTACCTTGAATCGAGAGAACTACATCTATATAAGGCCGATTCTCTTCCATTACGAGATTGACAGTAACATTTTAATGAGACTAAATATTCAGATATTTTAACTTTATGCGGCCAGAGGAGTGTGAGAGATTGAGCTATAGCTATATTAAGATTCCCGAGGACTATAAGAAGGGGACAATTAACCCGAATTGCAAGCTTGGCATCGAAAATGTCAACCAGACATACATGGGAGTAGCTCCGAGATGCCCAGAATTCTACCGTTCTCCTAAACTGGGCTTCTTCAACCCTTACGACCAATTGCTGAACGCCATCGAAGACGAGAAGTATCTCATTGATACGAACTTGATCAGGAAAAAGAGGCTGCTGAAGATGCTTGAAGAAATTAAGAATATTTCTGATAGCCAAGAGCAGAAGACACGTCTGGACAAGCTGATGGCGAGTAATGTAAAATTTATTCCAAGAGTGTTTTGTAAAATAAAGCCTAGAGGTACATTAAAGATAAGGTAGTAAAAGAGTACGAGTCTCAAGACACCTCTCAAAGGGTCGAAAGTCTTGTTACGGATATTCGAGCAGAGGTAACAAATCGCCCTTGATAATAGTTCGATGTCGGTTTGTTAGGTTGCTCAAATTATGAACACCCGAGAGCAAACGCACCTCAAGTACAAGAGGAAGTGGGAAATTTATAAGCGAATTTCACTTAAGCACGAAGAGATGTGGAATTGTTCTCGTGATAAGACTCAGTTGGGTAATAAAGGTAAATTATTAGTTATTCATTCTTGATTCATATAATCATAAAATATTTTCAGCCATAATGGACAGTATCGTCGAGAAGTACCTCGCGATGCTTAAGACGACAGATAAAGAAGAGAATCCGCATCTTACCATCGAAAACTTCAGCAACCTGTACCAAGGAGCACAGAACGAAACGATAAACGCGCTATTCAAAAGCTAGTAACCAACGCCAGATCCACCATCGATGAGATTAACTATTTTTGCAATAATTCTAGCTCGGCGAGTCCAAATTCAATTTTACCAGTGGCAATAAAAGAGGCAAAGCACCTAGACATTGTCTCAAGATGCTATTACTTTGTGAAGCAGGCAATGACGGATTTGCGCGCAGAGAAGGTAATAAATAAAGTTATTATTCTTGTTGCTGACTCTAGTAAATGATGGTATTAGCAAGTTTCAGAGCTCTTCAACACTATCCTTGGAAAAATCCTTGGATTTAACTTGAAATCATTCGAGCAGTCAATTAATAGCCCAGTCAGCCTTGAGAAATTGATGGGCTATGTCTCAATACTAAGTAGAGGGCCGATGAAGGTTGAGGAAGCACCGGCCCAGCAGAGTGACCTAGGCATCAGCAGTGAAAAATTACAAGATTCAACGGCAACAGCCAAAAAACCGTTCGGTCTATTCCTTCCCAAAGTCGAAACCAGTGGACAACGAGCGTTCTATGGGAAACATTACACTCTTTTCTTCATCACCCTTTTTTGCGAGCTCTACAAAAGACTGCTCTTTGTAACTCTACCTTTCTGGTGCTCTGAATGCTAACGTATTACTCGTATGAAAGGTCAAGGAATTCTCAGCAAAACACGTTTTTTCAAAGCTCGCAGATTTTGAAATCAATGAAACAATCTACGAGCTTTTCACTCAATTGTTTCTCGAGTATCAGACCGACCAAATCGATGAATCGACTTATACTATTTGCGTACTCAATGTCTTTGGGATGGAGGGCGTTCCTCTTCTGAACATGAAAAAGATTCTCACATATGTAAATTGCAAAAATATGCTTTTATTAGAGCAACTCATACTTGTTGGTTAGATCGGAAGAAATCTCATGAGTATGATAAATGACGAACCAACCGGGAAAGTGCTTCAGAGATTTAAGAATTCCGACCAAGAGAATTGCTCCGATGAGAAACTGTTCCAGGCCCTAACGGAAGTACAAGATTCGGAGTAAGAAGTCAGGAGATTTAAAAGTTTAATGTCATATACATAGGAAACCTGAACCTAATAACACTGAAAAAGACGATTACGCCTACAGGTTTTTCTGGGATCCGAATACGAAGGAGTTGTTTATCAACGTTTTCGAAGTGAAGGACGCGATTACGCGGATCCTGAAAATCGACGAGCCAGGCCGAGTTCAGACAACCGTAACAGTCTTGAAAGAAGTGACGAAAATCGAGATAAAGAGGTAAGAAGCAGCAGCAGCTTAGCAATGGAACTTAAATATCTCCATGAATAGAGCAACGAAGACAAAATCGCCAGCACAGGTGGAAGCACAGAAAGCAGGCCAAGCCGAGACGACTGAAGGTACAACGGATTCGGTAAATTAGAGATTGATTATGAGTTTGAAACGCTAACAATCAAATTATATTAGAAAAAGGAAGATAAACAGGACCTATCCGCGATAGAAGGTCCACTAACAAAGAAAGTACATATGGATTGAAATTTTGCGATCATTCATCTGATATACTATCATTATCCTGTTAAATATATACACCCTTAATATTCTATGGATTCTTAACCCAAAATGGTCTCTGTCTCATGTAACTGAGTTTTGGATTGTCTTCGAACTAAAATCGATAAAGGTTTGCTGTGAAAATATTTGTATGAATGAAACATTGTAGTTAGAAAATTCGAGTTAAATTTTATTCGAAACAGCCTCGGTATTAAAAAATTTGAAATTAAAGACAAGAATTACAGTCCGATGTGGAAATCCAACGATTCTTCTTCATCGACGTTGAGTAAAAATTTCCGTCCTTATGCTCCTTTTAACCTCCAACCCCAGCTACACAGTCCCTGCTAGATAGTATCAACTCCAAATTCCGAGAACTTGAAAATAAATATTACGGTATCATCAAAGTCATTCCTCTTTGCTAAGAGCATTTTACAAGGGTTTCTGAAGAAAGCTCTTGAGGATAGCGAGTATCACCTAAGCAAAGCGGGCCCTATTGATTCCGCTGTCAAGAGTCAGATCATTCGCGAGCAAAAGAATCTTGAGGACAGCATTAACGAGATCGTGGTGCTCAAAGACAAATATCTACAAGACATGTCCCAGTTAAGAATGGAAGTGATTTATACGCGCAGTACCATGGCAAGCAACTCGGTCGGATGGGGTGAGCGAGGAAGTGAGAAATTCGTGGATGTCGTTGACTCGCATCTTAAAGGGCTCTTCAAAGAGATTATTTCGCTGTGGGAAATGCAATCTATTGACGAAAGACTATATACACGGATGCAGCAGCTTTTTACGAATGCGTCAAGTGAAATGAGCCGTGTAATGCAGAGAATCACTGAACTTGAAGGTAATGATTTAGCAGAACAAAACAGACTGTATAACCCATCGCAATGTGAATAGGCCAAAAATCTCAAGAGCCGTCGCTAAGGGGGATTCCAATTAGAAAGGCGGAAGAGTTTACTGAGAACCTCACTTTTGGATTAGATAATACTGTCTTGTCACTCGAGGTTCTGAAAAAGCGAATTGTTGATTATTTGAATGAAGCAGACGATTTCAGAGTGATTCACCTCAAAGAAGGCAAGTCATATAACGATTCATTCGAGACTGTAACTCTCGGTTTTTCATTGGAGGATAGCTAATTTCTTTTTTCTTCTATATAGCTGAGGAACCAAATCGCCACGATTAATAACGAGCTGAAGTGTAAATTCTTCATTGAAGTTATTGACAATTATAACGCATTTATAGCTGCTAAGATTGATAGCTTCACGCTGCAATTGAGAAGAAGCGTCGGACAGCTAGAGCAGACTGCGAATGACTGCATGAACATCGAACAGAGAAAACACAAGTCCTTCGAGAGTTTAACCGAGCTCACTGAGAACTTCAAAGTTAAATACAAAACACTATTCAAAGAAGCCAGCTATCATCTCGAAGGCCTCCAAACGTCTGTAAAAGATTTTCACAATTTGGTTCTTGTCGAAAAGTAAAAAGCAACATCCACTCTTCCCAATTATTTATGGCTGAAAAGGAAAGCGAATCCTTTAGGCGACGATGCTGTGGATGCTACAGAAGTGCCAAGAGGAAGAGCATCTTATAATTCAAGGAATCAAACGTAAATTGCTAGTTCATGATATCTTAATCAAGCAATGAATTGACTAGGCCTCCAAAACAGAAGGCAAAGACTCCCGTGCCAAACAAGATGATCCCATACATGGACAAGAAGAGTCCATTTAAAGAGAAAAATGATCGTGTGTCGCCTTTGAGAGACAACTCTAGACGAGGGCGGGAGACTCCTTCACCTAACCGAGGACATTCGAAGTCTCCGACAAAAGGACAGTATCCTCCAAAAGCCTCGGACAAAAGACCTACAATGGAAGATATCGCTGAGAAAAACGAGACTATTAAGAAGCTCACTAAATTAAATGACTCGATTAAACAGGAGAATGACCTTATGATTAATAATGTGAACCAAAAAGTCTCCTATCTCAGAACTTGCATTCGCAACCTCATTATTTCTTCCAACAAACTCTCGAGATTTTTGATTAAAAGAACCCCAGACGTCGAATCTGCTTTACGAATCTACGAAAATGATAAAACTGTTGTTGAAACTTACTTACATAATCTCGTAATTTCCTGAACTATTTCCTTATATTAAGGCAACCTGCTAAATAGGATGACGTGCGAAACGGCAACGCAGCCGACCTGATTCCAAGTTCTCAAAAGTCCAAGAGCGGCCATGTTCGCTCTTCTAGCGCTGATCCAAGAAACAAAGAGGGAGCTGCTCAGCAACCGCGAAGAAGTAGCCCAGATCGCAGCTATGATGATGATGTAACACGAATATAGCCCATTTATTCATTAACCAATCAATAACAGGCGACTCCATTAAGAGAATCCAGGAATAAATCCAGATTGCGCAACCTCATCGACGAATTCGAGCGCCGGAGCTCCGACATCAACAGAAGAAGCGACAAAGAAAACGTTTACTCAAGGAACGGCACTGCGCATCCTAGTCCGAATAAATTCCATTCGCTGAAAAATAGCGTTGAAATGGCTATCGAGGACCTTGACGCAGAGAAAAACGAAGCAGTCGTTAGCGCTCTAAAGGAAGACCTTCGTTCATTGCGACAGGAGTTTTCGTCTCTTAAGATGAAGTTTGAGAAAGTCAACGATGAAAAGGCGCGAGTGCTCCAAGAAAACACACTTCTCAAGACAAAGTTCTTAGCACAAGGAAACAACTCGAACAAGATAAAAGAGTTGCAAGAGCAGAATGAGAGTCTGGTCCAAGATAAGCTCAAGCTGGGAAGAATCATTAAGAAATTAGAGAAGAAAGCTGAAGAAAGAAAAAAGAATCTCAAGCAGTTGTTCGAGCTGCTCACTGAGAGAGAAAAGGAACTAGAGAAGCTCAAAGACGCGACGGTTTATGCTTCAGTGAAAGGAAGGCCGGTTCAGGTGGAAGATCTTATCCGATCAAGGGAAAAAGATATACAAGCGAAGCTGCAACAGATAGAGTATCGTCTGAAGATAAAAGAGAACGAGTTGAATGATCTTTACGAGGCGTTTGAAGTGCTATCAGCGAGAGTCCGCATGCCGTTGCATACTGAAAAAGAATTGGAGAGGATGCTGACGGGTCCGACTTCATCGACTCGTGATTTAGTAAATTTCTGAAAGAGAAGCGGCTCTGATGTTAATTCTTATAACTAGCTTCAGGATAGCAAAGCAACGAAAGCTGAGAAAATACAAATACTGACAGATCATATTTTAAACATGGAGAAGACCCGTGAAAAATTGCTTGACATGCAGTCGAACATCAAGAATCTTCAGCCTGAGAAGAGGAAAGAGCTAAATGAGATGATAGCATTCGTGACTGAAGAGAAAGCGAATGCCATTGAAAAGCTGAAATGTAAGATTATCTGCTAGAATAGATGAGTTTCATACTGTTTTTTAGCTTTAGGCAGCAGCTCACCAGAAGTCCGAAGTGAAAACAAGGAGAGAGGCCGAGGTAATGAAGCCTAGTAGTTAATATGTGGGCTAACAGGAATAAATTAAATAGATCGAAGTCCAAGCAAGGAGGTGGATATGCAGAACAGAATACGTGATCTCTTGCTGAAGAGAGATGAGATGAATGAGCAGATCAGAGAGTTAAAGGAGCAAAGTAAAAAGGCGGACCTGAAACATAAAGAAGAAACCGCCAGTCTGAAGCAAAAAATAAAGGAATTAAATGATAAAGTCACTGAATTGGAAACAGAGAACATGCAAAAATCTTCTCCTTCGTTTGGAAGGACCCCTGTAATGGTAAAATTTCATCAAAATGTATTTCATCATACTGACTCAATAATCAATAAACTGTAGGAGCAGCATCGCGATGTTGAAAAAATCGATGAGATATTCGAAATATTACAAATTGACGGAGATCGACATTCCCACAAAAGTGTCTATAATAAGCTTGACGTTATTAAGAGTCACGTGATTGAATTGAACGCCGCATACAAAGAGAAGGACAAGATGCTGACTACGCTCACCAGAGAGATTGTCGATAAATCTCCACAAAAGCATTCATATCATCGGTAAATGAATGAGTGATAAATCTCATAAACTTATATACTTATTAGCCATGAAACGCCCTCAAAAGATTTCGATTACAGCGCCTCTCAGCAATACGAGATGAATTCAATGAAATTGGACCTTCAACGAAAAGAGTCCGAAATTATTCATTTAACCAACGCTCTAAATGAGAAAGAAGAAGAGGTGCACTTATGTTGCTTTAACTTTTTTCTTACTCACAATCTATTTAGATGAAAATAATCAAATCGACCTTGGATGAGCTGACCGACGATCTGAACCGCCAACTCGAGAAGTTTGCTGAGATCGAAGGAACAAAAAGAGAGATGGAAGAGAGCTTATATGAGATCACTATCGCATTGACCGAATTAGCAGAACAGGCCGGAATCACTAAAAAGGAACCCCATGGCAACACTTCTATTTTTATTATAAAAGAAGTCGCTAAGATGCTCTCTGGAAGCGATCGCAAGTTCCGTGACAGAGAATCTCCAGCATCCCATGGCATTCGTCAGGTCTCACCGACATGGAGGATCCAAGAGAGCGATTACAAACGAGAACTCGATAAAATGAGAGCTGACAAAAGCGAACTTGCTTTAAAGCTCAAGAAAGCAGAGGAAGAGCTCTCTTCTTTGAAAGAAACTTCAAGACCCAAAGGAAGCCAAAGTTCGATTCAGAGTTTCAACAATCAGAACCTAATGAAGGATAAAGAAGCCCTGAGCACTCGGGTCAAGCAGCTTGAAGAAGAACTCAGACAAAGAGATCAAGAAATCAAAGAACTGTCTCAAGAATCACGGGAAAACCAGGGGTTGAAACAGGAAGCTGGTTTACAAGAGAAATTTAATCGTTTGGAGAGGGAGTACAAAAGCGTTGAGCAAGACCGTGCGAAGAAGATTCAGAAGATTGTCGAGTTAGAAGAAGAGCTGCGGAAGCAGGAGGAATCGTATTCGTATGAAATTGAGGATTTGAATTCAAAACTCAAAGAAAAAGAGCAGGAGTTAAAGGCGCTGTCTGAAAAGAGTGCTAAGAGGGAGACTAAAGCGCAGAATGAATATCTGCTCCAGAAGGAAAAAGAAAGACTTGAAGCGAATATGAGAAACTTGGAGCAACAGATAAAGAAGAAAGACAATGATATTCAGGAGCTGAGAGAGCTGATTGACTCGCTGAAGGAAGAGATTGATAATAAGAAAAAGGTTGCTGAAGAAACAGAGACTAAGCTAAAGCAGGCGAATAAGGTATCTGAGCGATTTCTGATTAATTGATCTGAAATTTGATAAATGAAGGCGACTGAAGATAGCTTGAAAGCGCTGGAATCGCAGCATCAAGACACATTAGATGAGCTTCGCCGTGTAAAAACCTCGCATGTGAAGTTGGAAAGAGAAAACATTGGATTGGCCGAGTCACTGAGGAAAGCGATCGAGGAAAAGCAAAGACTGGTTGACGCTTCTCAGACGACTCTGACTCAGGAATTGAAACTTAAAGATAATGAGTAAATCATACGATTTTTGGAATTTCCAACTAATTTTCTCCTCCAAAGGGTCAATGACCTCAAGCAGAAGCTTCAAGAGAAAGAAGACGAAGTGAGCGATCTGCAAAATTCACTTTCCACTCTCAAGGATAAGCTGAGTCATGAAAACGCTCGCAGAAGTGCACTAAATCAACAATTAATGAACGTCCAAGCGGACCTCGCGAACCGAAAAGCAAAAATCCAAGAGTATGAAGACGCGCTTCGAGTTCTCGAAAACGATAAAAAATTGCATGAGAGAACGAATAGAGACAAGATCGAGATGCTTGCGAAGAAAGTCAGCGAGTTGGAAGAGGAGTGTAATAACTTCCGCGCCAGTTTCGAGAGCCAACAGCAAACACTCCAAGAAAAGGAGAAACTCATCCAAAGCCTAAGCTCGAAACTTCGAGATCTCAACTCTGAAAACGCGAGCCTCAACGAACGAAACTTGAAACTCAAAGCCGATAACCAAAAACTTCAGGCTTCGCTTAGTGAGTTGGAGAATTCTTTGAAAGAGCGCTCGAATGACACTGAGTCCAACAAGATGATGATCCAGAAAAGATTAGATGATCTCCATTCTGAGAAATCTGCTGTAGAAAACGATCTGAGGATAGCTAACAAAGAGCTCCTTGAAACTAAAAAGCAGCGAGATGATGCCTTACAACAGCTTGAATCAGCAAAACGAGAAGCCAGCAGCTTGGAAAGCCAGCTCGGAGCGAAGAACGCAGAGATTCAAAAACTGCAAAAAACTGTGAGCGACTTGACAATTGAGAAAAATGTAATGCAGCAGAACGTCTACGAAGCTGAAGCGGAGAAGAACGAGGCGATTGTCCGCGCTGAAAGAATTCAAAGCGACTACAATTCCTTAGCTGAGAGCAGCAAAAATGAGATAAGCAGTCTGAGGACCAAGATAGAAACCCTTAAAAAGAGCCAGACAGATTCAGAAAGCAAGCGGACCGAGCAGTTGACGCTTCAGATTGAGCAATTGAACCAGGAGTTAGAGCAGAACAAGAAGAAGGTGGCAGCGCTTCAGCAGGAGTTGGACGAGGTGAAGAATGAATACAGCGTTGCATCAGTCGAGTTTGAAGCCGAGAAGACGAAACACTCGGCATTGGTTACAGAAACTGAAGGATTGAAAAAAATCATCAAAGACCACCAAAGTAAAGACCAGCAGATGGTGAATGCACTAAACACTGAGGTTACTAACCGAACAGCCCTCGAAAAAGAATTGGCACAGTTTAAAGAGCAGGTTGAACAATTGAAAAAGACGAATGCTGATTTGGAGGAAAGAAATCGAGTGCTGGTTGAAAAAACGGGCGAGGAGCTTTCGAATCAGAAAAGGTATTACGATGAGAAACTGAAAGAGTTGCAAGGAGGCAAGGATCGAAAAATGAGCGACGCAGCGAACCTACAGGCAAAAATAGTCCAGCTGGAAGAGGCGATTAAAGAAAAAGACATTGAAATTGAGCGCCTGAACACAGAAGTCAATGGGTACGAGAACCAAATAATGACCATGACGCAGACTTTCCAGAATCATTTCAACGACTATGAGAAGAAATTAACCGAGGAGAGGGCAAAGCAGCAGAATTTTGAAAAGAAGCTAATAACGATTTTCCAGTCGATATTGAAGCTTGACGTTATTGCTGCTGAGGTTAATAGACCGAATGAGGACGAATACTACATCTTAAATTGTTTCAACGAGGTGAAAAGGCTGCTGGTGCTATATGCATCAGACAGAAATAAGCATCAACCCTTGCCTGGCCAATCTGAAGATAAAGAGCAGCAAGAGTGGAAAAACTTCGTGAAATATATAAACGAGAAGGCGATTGCTTTCTTCGCTTATCTCGGCGTTCATGAAAGCGATTTGAATCTGAGTCCACAGCGTTCTGGTCACGAATTTAGGGATCTTAGCAGAGAGATTATAAAGCGCTTTGAGCTTATCGAAGAGAACCTAAAACAGTATGGGCAGCTGCAGGATAACTTCCAAAAGCTTTTCGAAGAGAACCAAATCCTCGAGCAAAGACTCTTTGCCAAGGAGGAAGAACTCAATGGAGTGCTTCAGGAGCTTGAATCGCAGAAAGCTCGAGTTATCAAGAAGAGTTCATATAGAAGTAATGCTTCTTTATTGATAGTGGAACATCACAATGGATTTTCTAATTCGCAATAGGCAAAGGTGATGATGAGTCAGTCAGTGGAGACTACGACCCAGAAGATCAGAAACTGAAAGACACCACCCATGACGTAAGATCTTTCGTTATTTCGTTTCAAGGGAGACTTACTGGTTTAACTAGCTCGGAATGATGATAAGTAACCGAGAGGGAGATCAGTCGAGTATAATGGAAGTGAAGATTCTGCAAGAGAAATTACAGCAATATCAGGACCAAATTGACGCTTTAAAAGATGATTTGAAGAGCGCTAAGCACGAGAACGACAATTTGAAATTTGAATTGCAGAGAATTCATACAGAAACAAAAGATCTGGAGTTAAGCCGAGAACAATGGAGTATCCAGGTATTTGTTCCTCCTCTATGTAATGATAATTGAGATATTATGCAAACCAGGAGCAATTACTTAAGCAAGAAATCAAAGAAATCGAGGAAAAATCGCGTCGTGAAGCTCAATTTGAAAAGGAGCATATTCGTCAGATGTTCATGACGTTGCTTGAAAGCCTTTTAGAGACGTAAGATAATTAATTTATTTTGTAAGGCTAATATTGTTGGATATTGTAGTAAGAAGGATTCTTTGATGCTGTTGAACATGATGCTCAAGCTGCTGGATTTACCGGACCCTGAAAAGAATGCTTTCATGGAAAAAGTGAAGGCAAAAGGCAAGAAGAGCAATTTTGCCAAAGTTTTGCTTGGTTTGTAAAAGGAAGAGTATATTAGCAGGCTTTTTATGGCTCTCTACCAAGTGAAGAATACAACAATATTATCATAAAGACTACTTAAAGCGATTGTGAATAAGAAATGATATGCGTATGATTTATATACAGGTTGGTTTTTCCATAATCTATTAGTCGTAGTTTGTTTGGAACACAACTTGTTTTGATATAATATGTTGCTGTTTTATATATTATTCAATTCATTTTGTTGCTAAAATAAAGATGGTCTCTATTATCTTGGTAGAGAGTTATGATGAGAGAGAGTGATGTTGTTTTATCACTGATTATTATTCTAACTAAAGAGAGAGTCAGGAAATCATTGAGAACAATTCACATGAAAGTAGTTTCGTTTGATTATGTGAATAATTTGAGAGAAAATAGACTTGAGCGAAATATCTCAAACACTTGAATATGTGATGACCGCTGAAAGAATAGACTAGTATATATCTAGGTATAGTGAGGATTTTAGAGAAAAAGGACATCATGCTAAAACATGCTCAATAATATAGGTAACGCGAATTTAGTGTAATTTAGGGTGGAATATTGGTATCTAACAGACATCTGGAGCAGCAGCTTGGCGCTCGCGCTTATACGCAAATTATCGTGACTTCAATAAGATTCAAGAATAGATTCGATCATAAGACTCCGACACAAAAATAATTAGAACCAGCAAGCATCCGCGAGAGCTGAGGAAAGTTCTGTCATTAGTAATCAATTCAATTAAATTTTAACGAACAAGAGAAATTGCTAAGTCCTCTACGAGCTGAAACTATCTAATTGATAAAGCGATAAATTTCAGCAATATCTTAGCACGAGTTCAACTTGGGAAACCTATTAAATCATTGACCATAGTCGAGGATGGATGGGAACATTATTTTCCATATAAATACTCTCTTAATTTGGATAATAATTCGTAATACAATGGGAAAACAAGATATTTCATCGTTCCATGAATAGTCCACCTAATGATTGGAGTTTTGGTTTGAGATTCACAGTTATTTTCAATTAACACATGTCCTTTATCATGAGACAGAGAAGAGAAAAAAGTACTCTTTATTTAAAGTAATTAATTCAGAAATATAGATTCCTATTCGAATAATTTTCCAGAAGATTTACGATTTCCATTCGTCAAATATCGAAGCCTTGTGACTTCAAGAGTTTTTACTTGTTTCATCAATAGCTTGCAACAATTAATTCCCCAGAGTTCAAAAAAATTTGGTTTTAGCCTTCACCGAAAGATAATAATTTAGAATCCGTCCTTCATGGGACTAGATACAGCTAATTAACCCATACAGGACTAATCTCCAATTATTTTTTCCGAATACTAGCAGTTCTCAGGTCAAGCATAGTCGAACGATCACCAGATCACTTGTTTCTGAAAATTTAAAGTTCTATTCAATTGCAGATATTAAAAAAACACTAACCCTAATTTTGTAGAACTGATCCTCAAACAAAATTTGAAAGGCTGCAAATTCCCATTCAACAAGAGAACTATCAATAATAGACTAAGGCAGAATACTCGAAGTTTTCTAAGTTTTCTAAGTTTTCTTGTTAACTTTTATCAAGCAAGTCTCAGCAAAAAAAATTCATTACATTAGAAAAAAATATTCTGTTCTTACAGATACTAGCTTCATTAATCGAATTCTTATCGAACACTCAACGGGACCTGCTGCACCAAGAACAAACAAGAATCCAAGAAATCGAATCTATTCTTCCAGATTAGCTGGTCTTATTCTACAAATCAGAGGTGTTAAAAAAAATCATTTGGTTTATTTAGTTAGTTCGAGTAGAAGATCTAATTTCCGTTTTAGCGTTCTTACTGAATCAAAAAAAGAAAATAAAATTGCACTTTTAGTGTTTCAATAATGAATTTTACTCTTACAGCCTCTTCTTTCGAAAATTTGCGTTCATATTTTGAAGCGCACCGTCTCGTCAATCTTTATTCTGTGCGTTGGAATGCGTTGAAATATGTTGGCTCATAAGAGCTAGTATTTAGAGACCTAAAAAAGCTTTTGAGAGCATTTAATCAAATTTCAAATTTGCTTAGTTGCCAAATTTCCAATAAATTTTAACGGAATCAAATAAAAGCTATTTAACAAATCGATCGCTAATATTCGAAAATGAGATTTAGTAATCGAAAATCTTGGTTAAGTGAGCCCGTTTAATACTATTCGAAAGAAAGTTTCTAAATTTTTCTATGCAGCAAGCGTGTAAGAAGGAAAATGCATTCATTTCTAAATTAAACCGTGAAAATCTATAATACTGAAAAAAATATTAGATCAATATGAACGAACAATATGTAAAAAGGTTTCAAGAACCTGGAAACAAAGAATCAGGCAGCCAACTCCTGAGCCAAGGTAAGTTCAGATAAGATAATCTTCTCTAAATTTCGAATAGACAGCACTTCGAGAAAAGATATGCAAATTAAACTTGAAGAGCCTTCTGTATTTCTCAGCAAGCCACAAGCTAATTCTTCAATGCAGATAGAAAATGCAAGCACAAACAGGGGAATTGGGCACTACCTCTTTCAAACTTCACAAAATGCGTTAGGAAATTCCCAAACGCTGAATTTAGGCCAGGCACAGCAATTGCTCCAATACCAAAGTCCTACTATGGGTTCGATGCAACTAAGAAATACGCCTATGACTATGTTAAACCAGCCGTCGCAACTAAGAGAGCTAGCTTCGACAGCAACTCCATACTTCCAGCAGAGAATGGCTCATTCACTCACTTCTATTCCTGAGAGCTATGGACGCTCGCCTAGTTTACAAAATTTTCCATTGAAATACGAAGATCCTTTCGCTGCGGATTTAGGAACTTCTGGCATGGTAAAAAGAGGTCAAATACTAAGCAGGAATATGTTAAGCAGTCCTTTACCGACGTCCATGCCGCAAATTGGCCTTGGGTTTCAAAGTACAACAGGACCAATTTTCCAATCCGGACCGCTCAATTTAAATGCAGCGAGTAATTGCACTTCTGATCAGCTGAGGTCATTATTTCAACCCACGTCAAACCTTCAGACTGTACCAAATATCCAAATTAACACTTTGCCTTTCCATCAGACTGTTTCACAAAGCGATTATCGCCCTGGTGTCGGGATACTGAATAAAAATTTGCAGGATGAACTAAGATATAAGCAGCTGTTGATGCCTCAGCATAGCCATACAGACAATCTCTTGGAAAGTTCATTGCAGAACCGTTTGGGTCTGGGCAGTTTTGAGGGTCTTGAGTTGAATAAATTTAATTCAACACCTCTAATCGGTTCGACTAACTCCTTAGATGAAGAGATCTATGCTGTTAGCACGAAACCTACTCTGAAGACCTTCACAGGGATGCAGTCACGGAATTTAAACAATCCTTTGGAGAGCTTATCCCTCTGCCAAAGCGAGTTTTACGGCGGAATTCGCGGCGAGACAAAATGGAGAACTGATGATTCATTGGACTCTTTCTCAAGCAAAATCTTATCTGCTCCTGATATAACTTCCTATGGGCCACTCTTTGGAGGAGCGAGAGGGACGCTATCGGGTTCGAAGGCTGTCAGCGGGTTTGATCGAATTTGCGAAAGTGAGGAGTTATCGTATAGAGATTTCTCGCGATCTCTTCCAGTAACCTATGAGAAGGAGACGCGTGCACAGAAGGTGCAACGGTATAGGCTTAAAAGACTGAAATGGAAAGATACGCATACAGTCGTTCGGAACTATTCAGGAAGAAGCGCGGCGGCAAACTCTAAGCCAAGGATTAAAGGTAGATTCGTGAAAACTGGTGAGTATGAGAAATATAAGGCTCAAGTTATCGTGAAAGAGGAAATGACGCCGTCGATAGATAAAGATTGCGAATCGCATAAGACAACAGGAGAAATGAAAATTGAGGAGGAATTCTAAAGGCAATCTAGCAATGTGAATCGAAAAACTTTCAATTTAGGGCACCTGATTATTAGGAGTTTTCAGCGTTTTGAAAAATCTTTGAGAATGTTTTTTTTTCGTTTGTAAAAAAGCTATATATCGATATATTCATGATAAATTTCCAAATGTCTATGCAAGCTATTATTTTTTTATGATTATGAAAATTTGTGGGAAAGAATTCTGTTTTTGCTGTTGTAGCTTTTAGTTTCTTCCATGACACATTCCTAAGCACGTTGGCGATTGATGAGATAAATATAGATGCGAATTAGCTTAATTTCGTCCCTTAAGTGCTTGAGGAAATACTTACTGAATCAACGTTCAACAACGATACAAATTTTTGAGTTAATTTTTATTAAAATTCATTCAATTTTGACTCTTAATGCCGGACGTTCACTTTGGTGGCTATGTATGAGGCATTGCTGCCATATCAACACAAAAAATTTCTGATTGATTCAAGCTTCTAATTATTTTCAATTCAGCAACTCATTATACATCGAAACCTTTGCAAATAATTTTCGTTCCTTTATTCAGATAGAGCGTTAGTCCAAATTCACCTATAAAGACAAACATAGCGATTTACTCTTGAGCACCTTGAGTATTAGATTTTACCTTGGCAGTTTGGCTCGAATGTGGATGGGATAATTACATAAGTTCCCGCTTCAAGCGTTCTTGTTTCTGATATTTGGTGGAACGCGTCCTTAGAGAACATTAGTTTCATCGTTCCGCCCATTGAAACATAATGAGTCGTTAACACTGGGTTAGTTGGACTGAACAACTTGAAATTTGGACCCTCTCCACTCAGCTGGAAAGGACATTTATAAATGGCAGCATTGACGAGGTATCCATTTGAGCTCTTATCATCAATTCTGATCTTGAATTTTGAACTACAGTCCGTCTGGAACACGTACTTCGGGTTTTTACGGTAGTCCTCGAGGTTTTGAGACCCTCCAGCGTTAGCAGGCGCCCATTTACCCTAAATTAATGGAAATATTAAGTATTGGTAGATTCTCGATATTAGCTACTCCGATCTGCAGCTTTGAAAATTCTTCGTCTTCAGTTGGGATGGGCTTGAGGTCGAATTTTATATTCGAATACACCTGTATCTCATAGGGTGCTTTTTGATAATATATTATTGAGATTTTCGCGATTCAGTTGAAAATTACATGGCTTCTTTATGTTTTCGTCCATTGGCACCACAATTAAATTGTATTTTCTTGTCATGCTTCCCACAGGCATGCTGAAAGTCAAAAACGAATAATTTGGAGTCTCAACAATCTATATTCATTGATTTTTTAGCGAATTTCCTCAACAACGATGGATTACTGAGGTAGCAAGGTCGTTAGTTGCAGGATCGAGGACATAGGCTCTTTGATCCGCGTTGTATTGCGACATGTTCACAAGTTTCAGACCAAGACAAGCACCATTGTTATTCTTTATTTCAGCGTGGAACCAGAAGGTAGAATTGGCTAACCAACGCCTGTTAGTCAATGAAATAATAAGTGAAGCTTACATATTTCGGTTGAAGGAGTCAAGCATAGCTGAGGATTATGAATGAAACCCTTTTCGAAATGAGATATGCTTCCTGGAGTTGTCACTTCACCCTCGGTTCTCTTGAATTTGAGGTTAGGGTCCAATTGAAGCACTTCTAATTGTTCGGTAGAATAGAAATGAAGTGTGTATGCGCATCTTTTCTTATTTTCAGAGAAACTTGGGTCTTTCAGAGATGTGGTTAAGAGGAAACTTAGTTCGTTTTGAGTGGAAAAATCATTCGATCGCAGTTGCGTTGAAACAACTGTGGAACCAATCAGCTTGCTGGTGTTTCTGACGATATATCCTTGATTTTCGACTTTTGTTTCATGAATCGCAAACTCTTTGCTTTGAGAGTATAAATCGAAGCATAATTGACTCTATTGGTTATTAGAGTTCTGAAGAGGAGGGAGGATTTACTGCTGCAGGAAGTTTAGTAGTGTGGTCTTCGATGACGACTGCCACTTGCGTCTGCTTATTCATTGGCTCCTTAAAAATGACCTGGAATTGCGCATTCTCATCTTCAAAAGGTAAAGAATGAAAGAGATGAGGGATAATAAATAAAAGAGAGGAAAGTTACAGAGATAATGGACTGGAAGATTTGCGGAATTTGCGAGTTCATCGATCCTTTGGAGAGAATATTTATGTTTATAGTATCTCGTTGAGTCCCAGTTGATAAAGACATAATCGAAATTCTCAACGAAAGTCTCGTAGCCAATCAGGAAGATTCCGTTCTCTTCGCTAATAACGCTCTAAGCCGATGAAGAATTAAAAAATGAATTTTTCCCCCTCAGAAGCTATTTACGCTGAACTCCTCGTAGATTTGCTTGATTTCCTTTTCTAGGTGAGGATATCGCTCCACGCTAAGGCAAGCACCTATTTCCATATCCGAATATTTGCTGGGATTTTGCAGGACCAATGCTTGAAGATTGGGAGTTTCGATAACTCTCAGGATTGGATAGTAGATTTCTTTGTCGTCCTTTCCCTGGGCGCTAAATAATCACAGGAATATTTCAAACTACCAATGATATCAATATTTGTTACTTTGACTTTGCACTCACAATACCCTGTCTGTCAATGACGCAATTCTTAATCTGAGTCCACGCTTTCTTCGCAGCGAGTTTCGACAGCTTTATTGTCTCAGGAATGAATCGGGGACCTAGCATAGTCCAGATATAGTGTGTCGGATCGAAATTATTAACTGCCACTCCATACTCATAGAGCTATAAGGAATTTATATCAAAAGCAAGATTAAGCAATGAGGAAGTACCTTCCAGAAGGCTTTAGTCCACAGTGGGAGCAAGAGATCTGTTTCCGAAAGATGTCCGTAGGTTTCATTGGAGCCCATCACAGGGAAATAGTTATCGAGATATATTTTTCGGTAAGTGCCGTTAACGTAGACCTTAAGGAGGTATAAACCATCGGGGTTGTGGAGTATTTGTATGGAGGACCCATCGAAATACTGTGGATAAACATTATTGCTGAGCAAATGCTTGTCGTACACAAGAATAGACACGAGAGCAGCAATCAACGGCGAATTTTCTAGAGAGAAGTTATATTTTCCAAAGCCAAAGAAAAATTCAACAACCTGCGTGCTTACGGACGATTTTGGAAGGTCTGAGGATGCTGAGGTCAAATACGTCGACATACTTAGGAATCAAGCGCTTCCAGACGGTTTTTGGAGGTAGATTCAGCTGGAAGATGTTTTGGTATGAGAAAGTATTGTCAACGAAAGGCTCTTTCAAAAACATAAGTCTAATAAGTTGGTGATGATCGCGATGTATTCAGAAAAGTGATCATTACGAGCTGCAATAAGATTCTTCTTCCATAAATGGGGGAAGCTTGGTGAGACTCACTTTATCCATTTGGTTTATGAAGTCGTATTGTGCCTTTCTGAACTGATTTGCCTGCAGAACGGCGTCCTTTAGGTTATTTTGCTCTGCCGCTCTGCACTTCTTCACGTTAGCGTCGAGCTCTTGGAGCCTGTTATCCAAGAAATACTGCTGTAAATGGTAATCTTGGCACAATCGTCTTCCCTTTAAACGTTTAAGGTCAACACATCTCTACTTAGAATTTTAATACTTGAATTGCAAAATTCAAAGCATCTTGATAGAGGAAAGCAGCTTGCTTATAATCTCTTGCTGCCTCGACTTTCCCAGCGAAAAATTGCAGTTTCCCTGTTATTTCGATTAACCCAGCATCGGTTAACCTATTTCAGAGAAATGAATTTTCCAGCCATCACGAATTCAGTCTTACACTAGTGTGGGCCCCTCCTTGCTGAGGTTCGCAGGGCCTGGTTTATGAGATGCCTCAAGAGCTAAGAGTTTCTTTTCGAAGTCGAGCAGTTGCTTGATCACGGCGTCTTTATCTTCGTCTGTGAGCTTGTATTCATGATATACATAGATCAATTTTTTAATTGACTGAGGCATGGCGAAAGAATTATGGTTTGGAAATTGATAATGCAGCTACCTGAAAAAGAGAGTCGCGCTTAGCTGTGAAATCTTTTCCTTCTCCCGACTTGCTTTGGTCGATTGCTTTGAGCAGGTTGGCAAGGCTCTCAAAGGTGTATTTTCCTAGATCAGTGGAGATACTGAGATCGCTGATCTTAAGGTTGGTTTTTTCCTTAGGAAAGAGCGAGGAGTAGCTAAGTTTCGCGCATTCTGTGCTGGAGGGTGGACGGAAATCCGCTTCGTAGACAAGGCCTGTCTTCTTTTTGGGAAATAGGCCAACGAAACCAGATTGCATCATCATTGAATCTTTCCTTGATCTGTAGAACAAAAAACTGAATAATTTAGTTTGAGTTAATGATTGATAAATTTAAGAATACGAGCTGTCTACCTAGCCTCTTGAATTTATTAAGACGCTATTAGAATCTCATCATTCCGTTTTTTTGTCAGATTTTATTATTTTGATGTTCGTCTCGGCTCGCCCTATTATAATCAAGACTTAATGAGTTTATCGTTAAGATGGCAAAATAGGCCAAGAGGAAATCATTGCAGACTGGAAATAATTATCTCTAAGATGTTAATGCAAGACAAATTAGTTCGAACTAGATGTTGATTTTTTTAAATAGAATTATCAGTTCTTTGCTGGAGCATGCGTCAACATATTAGCCTCAGAGCTATACACCTCCTGTTATTTTCTTGGACTCCATTCCAACAGTTATAAAGAAGCTGAGTTTTTATAAATCTATGACACCATCTTAATTTACGAATGAAAAATACCCATTATACATGCACTTTCAAAGAGAAAATGGGAATTCACTCTCAATCATTTTATCCTTACTAAACCTCACTATTTACAGTTCCGGTTGAACTGAGTTATAATGTAATTCAAAATTTTCTCAATATTAGCTTCCAAGAGATTTGACCTCTTCTAAGTAAGAACCCAGTCGAAACAAACCAGAATTATTAATTGATAAAGAATTGAGAACGCACTTAACTTCTAAAAAAAGTTAATTCCACAATTAAGGTTAGAAAATTGGGATAAAATTATTTCATTCTGTGAACCACCATAAGGCAATCAGCCCCAACGTGTACCATCATTGTAAATATACACCCTTCAACAGTAGACCCAATAAAATTCATGGAAAGTTCAAAGGAAAGATACATCAAAAAAGAATAATTTACCAAATTATTTTTTAAAATTCTGAATGGATTTCCTCGACAACCCCACTTTCGGTCTCGGCGACAGCTTCAAATACTTCACTTCCAAGGAGGAAGGTTCTCTTATCCCAAAGGAGCTTGAAACCGAAGACTTCGCCTTCGCTCCAATGAAAGACCCAGCTGACTTCAACAAAATTCTGAAAGAATCCGATGGCCCTGAGAAGAAAATTATGGACATCAAGAAGGGTACAACAACTCTCGCCTTTACATTCAAGGAAGGCATTCTCATCGCTGTCGACTGCAGAGCTTCTCGAGGCACAACTCTTGGTTCAGACACCGTCCGCAAAGTCATCGAAATCAATGATTACATTCTTGGTACACTGGCCGGTGGTGCTGCCGATTGCCAGTTCTGGGAGATGTATTTGGGTATGCAGATGAAAATCTACGAGCTTCAACACAAAGAAAGACCTTCAGTCTCAGCCGCCTCAAAAGTCTTAAATAATATTATGTATCAGTACAGAAAATACGGCCTTAGTATGGGATGTATGTTAGCTGGCTACGACAAAGACGGCCCTTCTCTCTACTACTTAGATAATGATGGCACAAGACTGAAGGGAGATGTCTTCTCAGTTGGATCTGGCTCTACCTTCGCTTATGGTGTTTTGGACAGCTATTACAGAAAGGACTTGACAAAGGATCAGGCCGTTGAGTTAGGTATGTGATTGGAGTTGAGTAAAATCGTTGATATATAAGAATGTTAGGTATTAGAGCGATTTATCACGCCACACATAGAGATGCTGCGTCAGGAGGTTATGTGAGAGGTAAAGGTGGTTCTATTCGATTAGCTAAATTGTGGTTTAGTTTATCATGTACATGAGAAGGGATGGACCAAGATTCATGAAGCTCTTGATGTGAATGATCTGCATTATAAGTATGCTGCTCAAAAAGGTAAATTCATTGCGAAATCAGAACCAGAGAGTCTAACACTATGTAATTAGGTCTGGTTGGTGACGGTGATGAGTTGGGATTGAAAGTGTTGTAAGATACAGGACCGCGTAATCAACAGAAAGTTTAAAATGCAATAAATGAATGATGTTGAAAAAATAAAAAATGCTTTTTGTAGCGAAATTTACGCAATAAACAGGAATTTGCTCAATTAGGGATGCTTGAGTTGTATATATAGTTCGACGAGGCAGTGCTATCTTATTTCAGACCCGAACTATTCAATTCATTAAAATGTCTTGACTAATTTTTTCTTTCACCCTTACCGACTAATGCTTTCGACTAGAGCGGTTAGCATCAGATCTCCTTGATGGCTCATCGTTTGTAGATAAGAAATAAAAGGGCAGAGCAAAATTTTTTATCATTCATCTTTGTCTTATAAGCTTTGACAAACGAACGTTAAATAAAATGCAGCAGTAAAGAAGTTCACTATGTATCGAATCCACATCTTAATATAGATCTGGTTAGTATCAATTATCACGCAATCACTTAGAAAATTATTAGTATTGGCATGAATGCTTCTTAATTGGGAAAGCATATTCTTTATTATCTTCTCCAGGGTTTACTTCGAAACCTTCAATTTTATCATTAGCAACATCGCCACTCTTCTCACTCTTTTCCTTAGCACTCAAATTCTCCTTTTTCTCCACCAACGGCTTAGAAAACGGACATTTCAGTTGATGACTGATCAACCCGTACTGATTTCCGCTGTACGTACAGCCATATTTTCGATTCATGCAAGGTTCGATTTTATAGCTGCAAATCTTCTCGTGATTACGAATCAGCTCAGCATAAACCGTCGACGTCCCGCATCCTTCATTGCTACACTTAGAAACTGGATTACCTGAAGGATCTATACAATCTTTAAGATTATGAAACCCGAGTTTCAACCCTTTTTCTGCAGAGTTCCTCTCACTGAGGTCATCAAGATCTTGTTCATCATCCGAATCTGAATCGTAGCAGAGAATCACCTCTGCGCTATCAAACGTCTTGCCCTCTTCATCAGGTATCGAGGTCCTAGTCAGATCAACCTGCAGTCTGAATGGACATTCGTTGTGGTGTTTTCGAAGCTGGTCCCGAGGCAATTGCACATTACATCCTTTGTATAAGCACCGGACATGCTCAAGAGGACACTCATTTTCAATGTGATCATCGGAATATTTTCGAATCACTCTCTTGCCGCACTGCTTTGGGCATTGTACACATTCAAAATCGCACTGATTCTCATGTTTGATTAGCTCTTCTAATGGCAGTGCCACGGAGCACCCATTCGCGTGGAGATGGCATCGCATTTTCATATTAGCAAGAATTTGTCTCAAATATCTGTTCATTTTACGGACCTGAAGTATGTCCTGGCAGCTCGGACACTTCGCGTCGGATTTCAACGTCATCTCGATGCATTTCGCGCAAATTACCTGCGCGCATTTCTTGCACTCTGCTGGAGCGTCTTTGCAAAAGATGTTGGGGATGTTCAAACAAACCGGGTCTCTCAAGCTGTTAAGAACGCTCTGAGAAAGTTTGTCATTTGCGACGAATTTGTCTTCAGGGAAAGAAGTAAGACAACGATAGAATTCGGTAAACATCGTGATGCAAGTCTATTTGGTTTTTTCGGAGAAGAGAAATTTTACGTTGCGTAAACTGTTTTTTTGTATTAAAAAATTTAATTACTGCTGTTGAATTGTCATATTTTGGGCAATAATATGACTATGGACTAATTTTCTAAAGGGGCTTGGGAGAGTGTTTGATCAAGTAAGATTGTTGAAACCATTGACAAATGATGAATGCGAGTTATACATTGACAAACAGAAAGGATGGAGTTACAACTTAACATGACTACAGTTTACACAGAATTGGGAAAGGGAGTTAATGACTGTTTTACATTAAAAAATTTATCATTCGCTGAAGTAAAGTTTAATATTCATTCGACAGAGCGGGCAAGTATCACTTTGTTGGAGCCACGGCAGTATACACTCGTCATGAAAGGTGTGTGAACACGGCAATTTCCTCGCGTCATCCTCTGAAAAAATAGATTTAGTTGTCAAATTATGCCAAAAATTCAAGCCTACCCTGACGGTATTTATTGAAACAAATAGAACAGCTGCTTGTTTTTGATTTTATCTTTATTTTTGGAATTCTGCTGATTTCCTCTTCGCTCAAGCCTTTCTTTTCTTCCTCCTCTTCCAACTCTGGGTCCATCATACCTTCATCTCGCATTTCATCATTCTATAGCAGAATAATTAGTCCAAGCAAAAGGATCAGTTATATTACAATCATTCGTAAAAATATTGATCGGTTGCTTGGAGCGTAAGAAAACAGCTGATATCTTCTCTCTTTGATGCGATTGTAAAGGAGTTAGCATGAATTATTTTTACCAATGAATGTATCTGACTCGTTCTCGTCAGCTTCGAGAGATATTGTGCGAGGCATATTATAATTGGAGGTAGGTTCACGCCGTCTTGGATCTCTACGTCCAGTAGATGTTGAAGGGAATCCAATCTATGTTAAGAATGAGTTTGAAGTGCTGAAAGGATAGGAGAAACCTCTTCTTCTTCCTCCATATCTTGAGTTTGATCTGAAAAAATGTACTCTTCTACAAATAGCCGTGACATATGAAGAAGAGAGTGTGTTACCTGGAATATCGTCTGAAAGGCGCCTTGAATTCATGGGTTAGACTGACGCGATTTTTAGCAGAAAGGGTAAAAGGCACTTTGGATTTTTGAATTTTAATTGCCGAATAACAACTTCATGGATGTATATAACCAGTGGTTTTTTGTCGAGTTAGCTTCAAATAATTCGCTTAGAAAAAATGTAATATTTTGTGTGGTTTAGGATCAGCGATATTAGTTTTTTGTACCTAGGACCTATTGTATGAAATGTTAGATATGATCCCATTTGTTACGGTTTATTATAGTAGTCAAATTGAAATTTGATGTTTTTATATAATAAGCCTACTTTTAATTGCTCGATTTGTGTTTTGAAGAGCTCAATCTCGCTCATTTCTAAATCGAGCAAAAGGCTGTAGAAAGCAGCTTGTAAAAGACACTCGAGAAATTCCAATTTGTATTCTGTTAAATTTGTCTATATATTAAGGTGACGATTAGTCGCTACTGAGGTGTTTCACCTTGAAATACTATTTTAGTTCTTACTAGCACAGCTTGTAGATGTCAAATGTGATGTGAGAAGTATCTAATCTTTAATAGCTGGAACGAAAAGTTTTTCTTTTGGAAAAAAGTTGTACTCACTAGGGTGTTAGGCCTTGTGAGGGTGATCATAATTCATTGACAATTAGGCAGACTATCAACGAATGATTCATTCAAACTGACAAACTAGAACAGAAGTTTCGATTCTAATAAAAGACGAAATCACCGAATCTTCTTAAATAAGACCTATTTATCCCTTGCAGGGTACATATCGAATCATCCGAATATTGTAAATTTAAATATGCTCTGTAGATATACTGAAATTCATTCGTTTAGTGAAATAAGCTGAACTTTAGCCAATCGTATTAGCATGCTACTCGAGAATAAACAGAGAAGAAAAACCAACCTCGATTGAGAAGCTACTGACGATCGAAATTTTTCGATGTCTTTGGTTAATTTTCTTCTTTGGGGTGTTTTGCAATGATCGAAAAGACTCGTTCTTTATCTTTTTAGAAGAATTTAACTTCAGCAATAACATAGTTATTTTTGCTTTATTCATCTATATTTCTTATTTGCTCATATTACTGTGGCAGTATATATTTCCAGTCGAACTAGAAGATTACCTCTTTACTAAGCTCTAATATTTTAGTTCATTGTCCTGTGTATAGCTAATGAGTTAAGATTTTCTAGTTATATTATTTGATAGTAGGTTATAGTAAAAGGAAATTGCCTCAAGTAGATCGGATTATGATATGTTGATAGACATTTAATTAATTGAAACTTAGAATTCAATAATTATTTGAATTTTCTAAACTTTCGAATTTAACAGGTATACTTATTGCATGACAAAGTAATGTGTATTTTCTGGAATTCTTCTTAGCCACAAGAGAAGGTAGTTGTGCTCCTCTCTTTGAGTATGTAATAAAATGACAACCATCTGTCTTCAAGAGAAACTCAAAAGTATCGTGTAAAAAAGATTTTGAGTAAACGCTTCGTTTAAAGGTCATTGGAAGCATTATTACTGATTAAAGTAAAAAACTGTTTAACGTATTGGTATCTCTCAGAACAAAATTGAAATTTCGCTATCAGAAAATATGAATAAGATGATATATACAATAAAGCTATTAAAATCGAAGTTTTCACAAATTGCAACACAAAAAGATTATATTTGAAAATGGTTGATTAAAATTTCGGTCTCTTTGTTGCAAAAGCAGTCTCATTTATGATAATGAGGACAATATCTGCTTTCATATGATTATATCAAATTACAGCAAGAGACTTCCCGATAATAGACACAAACTCCACTAGAAAACCGACTTTGACACTCAGAAACTATTACCTACATCATAACGTCCACTGAAACATCTTTACTCTTTGAGTCGCTGTTCTTTGGATTAGTACTAACGTCAGCTCAAAAAAAATTTGAAGCTGCTAACTATATTTGAAATACTTGCTCTAAGGAAGTACTTTTACAGTTTTAAGGATACCTTTGATAATTAATGAATTCGACATTTAGATACTCGTTTCTAATCTATCAACAATACTAGTACTTCTTTCCCATCATACACATTATAGTAGCATATTTTCCGGCATAAGGCAATCTATTTTCTATATTAACAGGGTCAAATTAGCGGCTATTTGAGAAATAAAAGATATATAATAAGAAATACATTCAGTGAAGCATCATCATGTTGCCCTATCAAAGAAACCCTAGCAATCAAAACATTGATGTTGAAGAGGGCGAAGTAGCTGGTTCCCACCACCAACCACAACGAGCTCATCAACCAAAGCCTGAAGGGACAATGGATCGAGGACAAGGGCCAAGAACAAGAATAATTGGTTACTTACTTAATATCAGTTCAAAATTAATAAATATTTTTACAGGTAGAGGACAAGACATGCATGGAGGAGACGGACGCGAGCCTCATTTACAGAAAAGGTATCACGACTCACCTCCAATATTTTCAAAACTTGATATTTTTTTAAATTTCGCGGCAGAGTAAAGAAGGATCATCCACATCATCAGCAGCAGCACCAACAAGGCCGATCTGGGCCTGGAGTGATAACAATGATTTCTTCTAATTACAAAACAAAAGAATGCGAATTCTACAAAAAAGGTACTCTAAATCTCAAAAATTATATTGAATAGCTCTATCTTGCTCATAGGAGCTTGCAACAAAGGAGAAGATTGTTCATTTATCCACGATCCTGCATCCAAAACAACCGTAATGCTATTACATCCCCTCGTGCTGACCGAGCAAATTAGGAATTATGCAAATTTTATAAGACGGGCAGCTGTAATAAAGAGAAATGCCCTTTTTCACATGACCTTAGCCAGTATCCTTGCCGGTATTTGCATGTGAAAGGATTTTGTGACGCAGGCAACGATTGCAAGTATTTATCTATTTTTTAAAGGAACTCACTGATAGTCAACATCAACAAAAATGTAGGTTCTCTCATCAGCAATTCGCAAACGAAAATCAAATCAACAAGTGGATTGAAGAAAACGAAGATTATATAAAGGCAGAGCACGCAAAAATGGGGAAAACGAATATTGATCAATACTATTTCAATTACCTCAAGCGGAAGCAACAGCAAAATCCATCGATAACTTCCACACCTTCTACCGTAGACAGTTTTTCAAACCAATTACAGCAAGGCCAAACCGGACCGCAGCTGCTTATAAAATCGTTTAACTACCATACCAACCTTCAGAACCCTCCCTCAATCAAATCTCATGTCCAGCAGCAACAATATACCCAACAAGGTCCTTATCAAAATTTCAATCAAGGAGCTCCGATGCATCAGATGCCTTCAGGCTACAATCAACCGAACCCAAATTTTACCATGAGAAACCCGCCACCGAATCAAAGCTATAACCAGCCAAATATTTCTCAGCAGAATCCAAATTTTAATCAACAGCCGCAACAGCATGGACTCAACCTGAGACAGCCACCGATTCAGCAACCGCAAGGAAACCCACCTCAAATACAAAATCAAGGTCAGCCTCAACCGCAGATGCAAACCGTCCTGCCTCCTCAGAACCAACTCCAGCCGACTAATGTCCCTTTTAACCAAAGTAACCCAAACATCTACTACGTTGGAGGTCAGGATAAGAAAGCTGGTCAGGGGAACATACCAACCGCAACTGGTCATTTCCAAACGAATCAGCCTAATTTCCAGACAGGAGGGAAACCATACCAACCGATCAGTACGCTGCCAACTTCTCATGGCAACTTTCAAAATAACCCTAGTTTTCAGCAAAATCCTCCTGTATTTCAGCAAACCGTAACCGGGGGAAACCCTATGCAGCAGCATACCACAGGCCAGCAACCTCCAAACTTCATGGGGGCTAATGCAGGCCCCTTCATAGTGGGTGGAGGTCAGAAACCTCAGCCTCCAACGGGGACAAATGTACCGTTGGGTGATAGAAATGTGCCCAACCAACCTTACAATCCTGCTATCATTTCAACAGCAGCGCCAAGCATCCAGGACCTCTTAAAGACAACGCCGTATGCTGGACAGCCAACCCCGAATAACCCTGAAAAGCCAATTCAATCTCTGAACTTGCCTTTGGGTAATGTGATAGCTGATATGGGACCGAACAGTACTCCGCAGAGACAGCCGCAGATTCCAGGACAGATCATAGGGATTGGGTCTGGCGGAAAAAGCCAATCAGCTGAGAAAAATAGAGAGCTGAGTGGATCTAAACCTAGCAGCTTCTCCGAGAGGGAAAAATCGAATAAAGGAGAGTCTTCGGCAACCAAAGAAGAGAAAATGAGTGGGTCTGACTCGGCTAAGGATAAGGTCAAAATTATCAAAAATCTGGATCCTCGTCTCGCGATGAATCTGAGTTTCGAAGAAGTTGGAAAAACTAGCGCGGATAAAATGAAAAAAGCTCCTAAAGATTCACCAGCCACTGTTGAACCTAAAATAGAACCAAAAAAGATCCCTGAAAAGCCTCCCTCCCTTGCAAATAAGCTCCGTGAAGATAAGGAGTTAGAGAAAATGCAAGAAAAGAAGCCTTTAAAGACATCTGCTGATAAAGACAGTCTGACAGGTTCTACAATATCAGCAGATACGACGAAGATTAATAGAATTCCTAAAGTGCATGACAAGCCTGGGCCTCCAACAGAAAAACCAATTGTTGATCCAAGAAAGAGAATTCAGGCTCTCGATAAAAAGACTCCGATTTCTTCCTCAGCAATAAAGAATACTGGTGTTGAGGAAAACAAAACCCAGCAGCCTCCTCCGCAGGAAGGCAATAGACCACCTCCAAGCGAGATTTCACAAGGCAAGGTGAGAATTGAAAAGATACCAACGAAACCGCAGCCTGGAGCTGGGGACCAAGAAAGAAAAGACCATCCTCCTCTCAAAATCGAAAGGCCTGAGAAACCGAGATCTGAAAGAATGGAAGAAGAAAAGCCATATAGATCGTCTCATGAGGGTTCAGGTCACAAGGATGACGATAGGCGGAAAATACTGGATAAGATGGCTAGAAAGAATAAGTCCTCAGAATCTGAAGGCTACGGGAAGCCTGCCCCAGCAGCGACTGAGTATTGTAAACGAACGCGAAATTATCCTAGAGAAACGCTTGTGAGGTCTAACATTAGAAAGAAATTGAAATTTGACCCGTATATGAATCTGGAACCGACGCGGCATTTCTTTGAAAGCAAGCGTGAAGAGACTGATAAGATGTTAAGTGATATCTATAGTGAAGTGAGAGAGTATGCAAGCGGCATTACGATGAAGTTCGATTCTGCGCTGGATTTATTAGAGCAGTTCAAGCCTTTATTTTAAGATGTAGTAGGGTTATTATTGTAGATATATGAACAAGGAGTTGCTGATATAAGAGTGGTTTTGTGCTTTGGCTCTCGACGGCCATTTTGTATTTCAATAGTAATTATGAGAGTTACGAACAAATACTATACAAAGATAATTAATGCGGAGAGGAGAATAACCAGATTTTAATAAAAGTGCGTTTTAGATGGGAAAAAATATTAATGGATGGAGTTCTACCTCTTCTATTTGCGCTTTGAGAAATTCACTTTCACCTTATGTACTTTCTTTAACTTGAAGTTTTAGGATGAGAGCTCTCTTTATACAAGAAAATCTTTATTGTCTCACTAAAAAAATATGAAATACTCAAAACTGGTCTTATTTACAGTACTCATTGAAAAATGGATTCAAAAATCTATTCGAAGCTAGCCGGACTCAGTAGGCATAATGAGTTTTTTCGGCATGAGAAATAAGATCTTGTAGTGACTTGAATGATTTATTGCAAACTTGACACACCTACAAGAAGCGATAAACAACCTTTTTCAGCAACAAAAAATACCTCTGATTCACACACAGATAAGGTGTGAGGAACCGGATCTTTTTTGATTTCAGGCAAGGGTTTTTTCTTTCCTTCTAGTCCTAAATCTCGAGCGAGGTACGGTCCTTTTGAGCAAGTATGCTGATCTTGATACCGATGCCTGCGAGTAATAATTCAATGAGAAATGAACTTCTTCCAAGGCAAAATTACTTTAAACAGAGTTCTTGCTTGCATTTACTGCATTCATAGCGATTCAGAAAAGTGAGCTTGGTCTTGCAGGCAGCGACTTGGCACCTCTTTGATCGTTCTTTCATTACTTTTTCATAGTTAGCTGGGTCACAGCCCATTCCATTGTGAAGTTCCCACTAAACAAGATAATAGAATGAATAAGGTGAATTGAGTGATAAGAGTACTTACAAACTCGTTTTCTGTGTATTTTGAAGCGTCGTAAGTCAAAGTTTTTAAGCAAACTGGACAAATGATGGCTTTCATGTCCCCGATGTTGCTGCCAGAGCATGAATGCGAGGTTGTGTCGCGATGATCGAGACAATAAGATTTGTCGCAGAATTTGCATTGGAATGGAAGAAAATCTCTCTGCTTGCAAGTCGATTCAGAGCAATGTTTACCGAGGTTTTGGAAGTCCATTAGTGAGAGGTAGAGTGAAGTAATTTTTGTTGATCAATTGATATTCGAATCGAGAATTTGCCTACTATTAAAGCCGTTGGTTAGTGATAGAAAACTGATCAGATTTTTCCTGTTTTTTTTTAGCTGACAAATAAAGTTCTATTTTTGTTGAAACTCACTCAAAAAACTGGGTTTTGTATTTGCAATTTGTTGGCAATTGTATATGAATTCAATCATATTGGACTTGATAATGTTGCGATAGTCCTCTATTTTCTTGATCACTTTTAGATGGATCATCTCCAATCCAAGAGAAAGAAGCATTGAGGAAGAAATCGATACTAGCACATGATCTTAATTCTTTGAATTGAATTAAACATCTTGACAATTATGCAGGTCCATGTATGTACTTTTACCACCAATAGTCACTTAGCAAATTCATTAGAAGATGGAACAACAATAAATATTTTAACACTCATAAGAAATTTTGAGACGGAAGACAGCCTAGTTTCTAAACCGGCTTCTTAATAAATAAAAAGAGAAACAGTTAGCATCACTACTATTCGTGGACCAAGTTGATAAACACGATTCAAATTTTAAATCATCCCAAGAGAAAACTCTGGCATTTTATACTGTGTTAGTGGAATCTTTGTTTCCGGGATATTCTGAAGGAAGTGGCTTAAGGCTTTTTGGACCGAAGCCAAACATAGCCCTAAAATTAGTAAATATTTAGCCCATGAATGGTTGAATTTACCCCTGCATGGATATTAAAAGGTTTTTGCTTGTAGTGCTCGGAACGCCTGAACTTCCACTAACGACAGGTTTGGGCACTGGGTTGGCAGATGGCTTTGAAGTCACCTTAGCAGGTTCCATGGATTAACTGTAGCTTTAAATTAATAATTATCAAAAATATTTTTCGCCGAGGTCATAAGCTCTCTATATAAGTGGCTAGATGCTTTTTAATAAACCTCATTAAGCGGAGAATTGATATCAGAAAATTTTTGTCTACTTAATCAAATTTATATTTAGCTAACAAATTTTCAAAAGCCTAGTCCTCGTTTAAAGAATGCAACAAATTCGTTCTGATTTTTCAAGCCCCTTCTTCCTATTTCCTGGAAGACAAAGGCTATCTTTTGCAATAGATTCTCTGACCACTGGTAGTTGTCGAAGGCTGCTTCCTATTGCAAGTCTATTACAAGGTATGCCTACTAAATAATTAAGGTTCAATAGCCCACAACTGGAGAACCTGCTCAAGAAGAATTTGTTTTTATCTCTACTCAGTCGCGCTCCTAAATCATTATTTTTCGTCATTTGTCATTCTCACTACTCTAACAGACATATTATAGAGGATTTTTGATATATGAACAATAAAATTATTCCGTTAACAATTAACGTGTCAACGCAATGACTGAATACCAAATCCAAAGGGACAGAGGCTCCCAAAGCGAGAGATCTTTAGTTCAGCAGCTTCGGAGCGAAACAATAAACAGTACTTGGTTTTACTCCCTTCATTTCTCACTCTACTAGATGAAGAAATCGTTCATGGAGATCCATCAAAACCTAGAGAAGCAGATCCTTCCATGTAACCTCCCTTCCCCTCTCAACCCTTCCTAACTGTTTTATCTCCAACTACCAAAGGAAAGAAATTTTATCTTGGGACGACGATGAAAGAGACCGCTGGAACTTCCGTACTTCAAACAAGCAGCTCTTAGAGGACGGAATTCAAACTAAACTGAAATACAAGATCAACCGCACTTTTCATCACTGGTGCACTGAAAACATGGACCAATACAGAGACTTCTCTTATAGTCCTCGCAAAAAAGTCGCATTTTACAAATTTTCTGAAAAAGCTCTGGACGCAACAATGCACGGCATAGATCCTCATCAAGAGCCAAAATTACGAAAATCACGCCCGAGATCTGCTACGGTCTCCAAACCTCGCTACCTCTCTGAAGCGCATGACCAGTTTAGTCTCAGAAGACTGCAAAAGGAAAAAGACGTCAAAGGATATCAAAACGAGCTGCCTTTGGTCGATCAAGGACCTCGCAAACAGTTCATTCATTATCCTGACGGAGAACCTGAATCAGAGCCTGAGGAACCCGAAATCATACCTCCTCCTCCAAAGCAGAAAAAGAAGAAGCGCTATGAGGAAATCGCTGATCGGCTATATAAAGTCAAAGCTCAAAAGACCTGGATGGATGAGACAGACCCCGTTAAAAGAGCCAAGTTACGTAAATTGCAGAAGCAGAAGGTCAAAGAATTTGTCCGTGACACCAGAGAACTTCCTAATACCGCGTTTAAAACGTACTTCGGAAAGGCTCCATTCGAAACTTATGGGCTAGCGAATAAGAATCCTATGGTTGGAGGCGTTGTGTATGGACAGTACATGCAGACTCATAACTTAAATCCGCAGCAAGGAGGAAATAAACCAGAATTTGTTCAGGTGTATAACCATGCAGATTTCGTCTCAGGGAAACTATTTCCTCAACCAGAACATCCTCCGAAGGAAGAAGATGAAGGATGGAGACCTATCAAGTATATGAAGAAGAAATCGCCACCAAAAAAGTCACCGGTGAGAACGTTGAGAACTGAGTTAGCACAGGAAGCAATAGTAAATTTAGCCATTGTTTGTGGGGTGAAACTGATAATTGATTGTCTTTAGAAAGTGAAAAATGTTGAAGAATTGCCTCCGAATAGAGTTTTGCCTGAACCTTTCAAAGGAGAGAGCAGACGTAATTTGATTGTTTGCTTGCAAGTGTTTGATTCTTTTTAGCTTTTGAAAAGCCCGACTTGCTTAAGGCGATGAAGTTTGCGAGTGTACCAAACGGTCAGGAACAGCCGACTGTAGTGGATGTTTACCAGAAGAAAAATAAATTAGCGGGAAATCTAAAGGATTTGCATGAAAAAGCTACGGATTTGAGATTGGATGCGTTCTGCAGGCCTTGGGATGATGAGTATCATCAGGTGCCTTCAGTGCAAACGGTGACTCCAGCGAAGAGCAAAAGTAATTTTCGGATTTGGATGCAATTGCTTTATTATAATTAATTGAAATCTATGTAGGCAGCCTAGCCTCAGCATTGCAGGAGAAGTTTAATAATGGAATTGAGCAAAGGAATCAAGCATGTACATCACAGATTATATATTTGGTTAGGAAATGATTTTTCTAAAATGTTAGTGGCAGAACTGTATCAGCCTCAACAGCCCGAAGTTATCAAACCCTCAAGTTACCAAACTGTACAGCAGCCAAAAGGTTTGTGACTGGATATATTAATGTGAGTGCTAACTGTTGAAAATTAGGTGGGCAGGGAGAAGATAGAGGTTTCAGAAGTGATACTGCAGCTTTAGAGCAGACTTTTGGACCCGTAACGATCTAGTTCGCAAAAATAATTGTGATATAGTGTATTTAGTCAACTGTAAAGAAAGCTGAAGAGAATAGAAGACTCTATGAAGCTGAAACTTTGAAACCTCTGTAATATTTTTGTTTATTTGCAAGGGAAAGGTTAATGAAATTCACATTAGTGCTGAGAAGAAGGACAATAACTTGAAGCTCTCACCACGCGAAAAAGACCCGAGAAATTATAAGTAATTGAACTGATCGCATCGAAGGGACTCTAATATTGCGATTTATTTAGGAATCTTCCAGGGAAGTGGACGAAGATGATACCAACAGCAGGAAAGCAGTCTGAGCCACATGAAGATATTCATGAAGTTTTTAATTGTCCTGATAAGAAAGCTCAGGTCGACACACAATCTGATACTTTCCTTGAATACCGTCGATATTATTAATTTCATTGTGAGATGACGTAATGAGATAATAGTAGATCATTTCATGGTTTAAATATATAGTTTGATAATTCACAAAAAGAATTTTGAGATTTGCAAAGTCTGATAACAAAATAACTTTATGGTAGATGTATAACAAATTTATGAAGAAACTTAGCAACTCTAACATTTGGGTTTGTAATTGAAGAAAGCTCTTTGATCTGTCCTCGGTTACAAATTTCTTTGAGCCGCCGCCCCTTTCTGCACTTCGTCGAATCTCATTGATTTAAATCTCCTATGAGAAATATCAAAACCAAGGACCAATTGAAATGTGAGTAAATAAATATGCAAAAATTTTCGACTTGTGTGCTCGAACACAAGATCAAAATTTTCAAAATATAGTTCATAAATAGTTCACAATACTGGATAGGTTCATACTTCTCATCCCTCAAAAGAAAAGGTTCTGGAGAGTCTACTTGATGAGGAGACAATTATCGGGCTGCCAACACTGTAAAATCTTCTCACAAATCCTGAAATAAAGCGGTCTAATCCCTCTCTAATTGACGAGAAACCAGTTTTGCTTTGAGAAAGCGGTTGAATATTTGGGTAAAACCACATGATGTTATAAAAACGAAATAAAAATCCCTCTTAAATACTACCTCAACCCTCTTCTAACTATCTTACAATCAAAAATTTATCAAAGAATAACTATTGCATATTAAATCTCGCTAATTCCTTTAGCAAGAAAATTGAGCCATGGAGACTAGCGTTCAATTGTCAACCAAACAAGCCTCAGCATTCTTTTCGATTTAAGATTAATTTCCAATCTATTCCAACTCATCATGCTTCTGAAGCATGTATCGACGCCATTCTCTTGGTCTGAACTGCTGGTGCTTTTGAAGGCGATCGATAAAAAAAATTGAAATCAAGCAAAAACGTGGCTGCCACAAGCAGCGCCTTTTCCTCTTTGGACGAATACTTTGGAAAATGCAAACTGAATACATCACCTTTAGCATTCTGCTCTTTCTTCTTCTCAAGTCCTCCCACAATCTCTCCGCTCGGATTCGTTATCTTGAATTGCGCAGAATGACATGACTCAATCGGACAGCAGCCACATAATAGCCCTTTCTGCCAACACGTCCCTCTAACCTCATATAACTTGGTTGAATTAGGATCGTAGACCTCCAGTCCCTTCTCACAGTACAGAAACGGTTTGCTTATTATACCTAAGGTCACATTTGCGCCGTTCTCTAGGTTCGTTACAGACGTTCTTGGTCGGGAACAACACAGGAAAGGGAACGTATATCCTTTCTCAATCTTCAAAAAATCGAGTTTCTCACGTTTTTCTGGCTGGTAGTGCATATTGTAAACAGAGATCGCTATTGGCCGGCAGTCTGCAGTGAGGCAAATCCGAGGACAGCAATCAGAGAGGTTCTCTGCCGTGAAAATCGGCCGAGTAGATAATTTTCCTTCAATTGACGCGGGAAAAACGTCGTAATTATATTGATTCTCGCCGCATTTAAGTTCTTGCGTTGTGAAAGGCTGCTGCCCAATGGAGAGTGTGTGATGCTCTAATAGTTTTTCCCAGCCCCAAATAGGATCGAATGAAATGAAATCGTTAACTGATTGGCGAGTTTCCATGTAAACTCCACCTCCTGCGCCGATTAGTACTTCGGGTTCAGACATCATGGTTGCAGTTACGAATCCAGATTCATAGGAGTTTCTGGGTGTGGAGGATAGTTGAACCTCCATGTTATTTTTCGAGAAAGAGTTAGGCTGCGACATTGCGAATGATTTAAATAATTTAATAGTTCAAGTTGCAAAGAGCCTGATTCTGAATCTATAAAATTTACAAGAGGGAATCTTGGAATTGATGAGCCTGAAGGAAAATGAGCCTTCGAAAAAAATGGGATGAGGTGGGTTATCGCCAACGGATCTTAAAAATGGTGTTGAAGCTTTGAAGGTCTCCCTAAGTAAATATGAATGGAGGTTTAATTTTTCTCATTGGTATATGGCAGACGTTGCTACTATTGGAACTTGAGTTCATTTGTGTTGGTTAAGTCTGAATTGAAGGATGTGTATTGTGCATTCGAAATTTTGATGGATCAGTTAGAGAAAAAACAATCCATTTTAGGTTTAATTTGTTTTTAATGAGGTGTGTGAGTAATTAATTTTGCATTCGAGAAAGGGATAAATTTCAATTCATGGTACGAGGTCTTGAATAACGAAATAAGCTATATTGATGACTTGGAACAATAAGTTTATGAGTAAGAACACTAAATTCGAAGTTGAATGAACCAATGTCTTCATACAATGAAAATTTTAAGGAAACTACGAGCTTAATTTGTAACAGCAAGTCTATCTTTGGGTCATTCGAATGAGGATTAAATCTCAACAAAGATGCATTGGACTTATTTCGAGATTTTTCAATTCATATGAGTCAAAGTAAATTTATTGATACATACATTTTCTTTAGCATCCCGGCTGTATTGACTTTTATCTAAATTTTTTCCAGCAAAGTTATTCTTCACTCGCGCTCCTGTGTAGAGACGAATTTTCGAGTTCGACAGTCTGTTTATCACAAGAACCCTCGACGGTGTACAATAAATATCTACGCCAAAATAGCAGAAAATTCGTTTCAAGTGTAACTATTCTGATATCATAATTCCTTTCTGAGAATTAACATCGCTCATTAAGAACGCTCACAACAGTATACTTCGTAACTCTAGCGAATGAAAAATAGAAACACATTTTTCAGAATTTATTTCAAGTGAGAAAAACCATTAGATGTATATATAAATTGACAATTTAACACACTTGATAATGAGTTCTTCAAGTGATATGAATTACCAGATATAAGCTAATAAGCAAAAATTTCCATAGATTAGCTTTATTGATCACTCCAAAACATGCACTCAAAATCTTTCACCACGGATTCTCCTTGCAAGCGCAAGATCTTTCGACATAATAGTCACCCTCTTAGCATGAATCGCACAGAGATTCGTATCCTCAAAAAGTGCGACTAGGTAAGCCTCAGCCGCTTCTTGTAACGCCATAACGGCTGAAGTCTGGAATCGGAGGTCTTTCTGATACTCCTGAGCGATTTCTCTCACCAGCCTTTGGAAAGGAAGCTTTCTGATAAGGAGGTCAGTGGACTTTTGATATTTTCTGATTTCTCTGATAGCAACAGTACCCGGTTTATATCTGTGGGGCTTCTTGACACCACCAGTAGCAGAAGCACTTTTTCTGGCTGCTTTGTTACCGAGAGCTTTTTGAATCTGCTTTCTTGGTGCTTTAGCGCCAATGGATTTTCTGGCAGTTTGTTTAGTTCTTGCCATTAGAGTTTCTTTGAAGGCAGTATTTGAGAAAGATTTGAAATATATTATAATATCTCATCTTCATCGCCCGTATTTATAGACGAATTTCCTGAGGAAATAGCGTTTTGGTAAATTAATTATTGGTTGAATATCGTCAGAATGCCTACTAGCCTACCAGAAAGAGCTAAAATAAACGGAAGTGCTAGGCAGCTCAACAGAACTGGCAAGCGCAAGTTAATTCAGAAAATAGATAAGGCAAGCAAGTTTTGAGACGGTTTTGAGTGTGCGTTGTTCAAACTCGGTATAAATAGAATTGATAGAATTTTTATAGTATAATAAAGAAAAGGATATTTCGGTATCAAAGTTGACTTGTGAGCTCGTATAGATGTAAGAGGGAGATCTGTTGTTTTCTGGCTGGAGTGGGTGGAATTTGTTGTCAGAATGAGGGAGTGATAGTCATCGGTAAGGCGACTTCTGGTAGTAGGATTTAATTCTGATGAAGTTTTAATCGCGTTGACTAATGTGATCGAATGAAAATTGTAATTCTTTTTATTTATTGGAACAAAAAGCTAATGAATTAGAACTGGTTGACTAGCAGTTTTCAAGGACAGTATTTTGAATTTGCAGGCTAAACGCTTTCTTCTGCGTAAATATACTATTTTATTGGAAGTTGTGGCTTCCTTGAGCTCATATTCCAGAGGTAAAGGTAAGTTTGACAAGATTTTTTGGCTGATTGGCACGAATGAGAAATTTTGATGAGAAAAAAATCTAGCTCGATAAAATCTTGCAACATATTTCGCACTGGCTCAACCTAAGTATCTTTATTAGGTCTTGTTTTAGTACTCCTGAGTTGCAAAGTTCGCTACTTCAAAATATTTTTCTAAAATGCTGGGTTCTGTTGCTCCAGGGCGTTTCTTTGGCGATGTTTCATGGTAGTGTTGGAATTTTTTCGAAATCAACTAAAATAAGGCAAGCGATATGTTTGAATAACTAAGGAATATATTTTTTGAAGAGATTTCGATAACTAAAGTTCTGACAGGAAAACTCAGCGTTGCTATTTTGAGGATAATCATGGTAAACATGAAAGATTGACTAGATTTATATGAGAAGTTTAGTTAGTGTAAATCTGTATAATCATGTTAGCTTATTGAATAATCTAGCTTAGCCTCATTTTGATATACTTTTAGCTTTAAATAAGATCGAAAGGTTTGTTCAGCTTTTTCTGTGCTAATTTGTCAGATTTGAAACAGATTCTCTCTATCTACTTGTTCTCTCTTGTTACTTAGCTTTTTCACCTCAATTACTATAAATTTGTCTTGTGTATAAAAACCTTATCAGAAATTGTCATTACCTCACATCGGGCTCCATATATAAAAAGAAACACGAATACAAAATTCGAGTAGAAAGCAATTGAAGTGCTAAAGATTATTGAAACACAACTCATAGAAGAACTCTAATAAGATATCTATTTTTTCATTGTATTGATGTTTACGTATCTAGCTGATCCACAAATTGACATTATTCATGTTTTGAGATCCAAAAAGATACCATAAATTTCATTTCCTATGGCTATGTTCTACTATGATGAGTATTCAGATGCTAATGAAAATCTTTGAACTGATATGCAGAAAGTAAATCATATCCCTTATCAACTTTCAATAAATGAGATATGGAAACTATTTTGTGCAAATATTAGCTGAAATACAGAGTATCGCACCAAAAAAAGCAATATTTTAAGAGTTATGATTGAAGATAACACTACTACAATGAAAATATAGCAACTTAACTAAATTCTTTCTCAAGCTTGGTTCGAAGTTTATGCATCTGAGCGATTTGCTCGTCTTTCTTCTGCGTCACGCGATCTCTCTAATTAAGCAATGAGAATAAGCAGACAATTTTTGTAGTTAAATTACGAGATTTTGAAAGTATGAACGAAGGAAATCCTCTATTGTCATCTCGGGATTCGAGTTCAATGATGATTCAAAGCAATACTGAAGATGCTTTGCCATTTCTTCATTTGATATGTTCTCCTGCATTGGTTTACTTGCAATGGATGTGCTCATCTGAGGTTTGCTTGAAAGATTTTTTTTTAAATTCAAAATTTCTAATTCGTTATAAGAGATTTAAAGTCGCAGAAAAACAGTTTGAGTTCAGAACTTTGGTCATTTAATCCGCCAAAATTTAGGATTTTTATCTTTCTGTCTTTTTTGCTTGAATTCCCATGCGATGATGAGAGTCGACATAAGGACAGAGGAAATAAATATTTACTAGGAGATAACGAACTGCATGATATGCTTTAAATACCGTTAAACTAAATAAAAGTGAATAAATTTCTCATTTCTTTCGGACTTCAGACTCCCTGTTAGATTGTGATGAGAATACATATTCTATTTATCTCGAGCTTCATTGAGAATTTCCTTAATTGCTTTATTCAAATCTTATTTCAATTATTTCTTGAAAATTTAAATTTTGTAATTGTTTTTTAAATTATAAAAATTCAGTTTTCTTTGAATGAAAAATTGTAGCGGTATTTTTTTGGATGACCTTTTTAACGGTGGTAACTTTCAAACAATCACTTTTGAATCGTCAGCTTATGTTTTCATGGTATCATCGGTAATTGAGTTTAAATCTGCGATGCTTTTTCAAAATCAAGATGAAAAATTTGGGTTAAAGGTTCTATACATGCTAAGTTATATCGGTACAAAGTTAGATTAAGTACAGTCAGTGTGTGAATATCTGCGAGTTTTATGATTTGTGTTTTAAGAAAACACTGAATCTCAAAGGAAACAAATCACCTTTAAGATACAGTTTAACATTTTAAATGGTGTAATGTGTAAATTCTTTCGAATTACCTCAAATAATTAAAATACAGAATAGTTACAATGCCACACATATATCTCGATACACTGAGAACTAAATCATGTATTGAGATATAAACTGGCAGTTTTAATTGAATGATGGTTTTCTCAAGCCGACAAAGTTAATAAACACAACTCTGAAATTTCAGTATGGATGAGTAAATACTGAAGGATAGTTAATCCATGCTGATGTGGCAAGTAGAAGAGCTAGTTTTGGTTTGATATTATTTAATCTAATGGGGAATGGTAATGCTTAGTGAATCTAATTGGAATAATGTTTTCATATGCAAATATACTAAATTTTTGCGAATTCACAAAGCAATATTAATTTTTGAACTAAGAGCTAGTTTTTAAAAAGGGATCAAGTATAGAGCATTATTGCAATGCCTTTTCCCCTTCAAAACGAATTTCATGAGATTCTGAGACATGGGTAATTTGATTGAAAAGTGAAGCCCTTTATCTATCTTTCTTCTTATTGGAAATTGGGATTGCAATTTGGATCATAAATGCTTGTAGCCCATCTAAACAATTTTGAATAGTTTCCCAATGAGATGGTCTTAGTGATCGGATGAATCTCTTGCGGAATGACATGTCTCAAAGATTTAGCATTTTTAATTTCAGCATCAGTTCTCAAAAATGAATCGAGAGAGAGTCACAAAATTGAGACTGATTTACAGTATTATACATTTCTGAACTACCAACAAGAGAGCTGATGTTAATTAGTCTTGTCACCAAGTGTAATATGACAGAGCGGGTGAGATATTTTTTGTCTCCTGAAATAATAATTCATGAATCAAAAAAACAGGTTTCAGTAGTGATTACATAAGGTTCAGGTTTGCTTTCTGTAGCTAATTCTTAAAATTATATATTTATATTCATCAGGTTGCACGTATATCAGACAGTCAATATTAATAGTCATAGGTTAGTAAATATATGTTATCTATGCGATTCTCTCATTTACATTCTCTCATTAGAAGATAGCATAAGTAAAAAATAGCCGGTTTTGAGTTGTGTTCATTCTCTCTTCTAACTCCAGCGTTCTTTCCTGAAATTCCAATTTAGTCCATTTTCTTCGCTTCAACAGCCTTAGCACTGCTGACTTCTTGTCTGTCTGGGCTATTGGCTCTTCTTGGGTCAGGTTTAGCCTCTATTTTCTGCTTGATCACCTTATACTGCTCTCTTATTTGCGATAAAGCCATTTCCTAGAAAAAATAACCAAAATTAGGAATGAATCAATAGAAATTCTGCATACTCTCTCATGCTTGGCCAGATATTTGAAGTAAACTGTATTCGTCTTAAAAAGAGTGTCCCAGAATGTGAAATATGAGCCATAGTTTCCAATGTTAGTTGAGTGATGGAAATCATGATAAGACGCCGAACCGCTCAAAGGCAACAGTCTATAAGGACTCCACGAGAACTCATAACCACTGTGGCTGTCAAGAGACTCTCCAACTCGCATAATGATCCACATCCACAGCGTCGTTATGTGCATCTGGCTGCCCAGAAGCTTGGGACCAACAGCTGCAGGCAACTAATAAAGGGATTCAGTCAAAAATCGGAAAAAGTAATTTGTACATTAGCGATGATGTACTCGATGGGATGAGAGTATTCATTAGAAATAATCACGGTATGATGCCATTTGTGATGTATCTTGTGGATATAAGGATACAGCTTCGGGTGATGGAGCAGTCGATGGCCCCAGTAGAAGAAGAAATCATCGAGTAGCATGCAGAAGAAGCATTGAAGAATGATTGTCGATCTTATTGAAATTCGCAACTTTATCATTCGAATTTTCTAGTGATCATTTACATTGAAGGGAGATGCTCTCGGCTCATATTGAAACCTATTCCTTGAATCTTCAGATCAATGAAAAGCAATGCTGGGGTAATAATGCATTGGTTCATGATGAACAAGACCACGCTTTGCTTAAATATCTTTTTCCATTCTTTTGGATCCGATTCCCAAGGCCATGGTTTCTGTGAAAAAAATTTCAATTTATAACAACGGAAAACTGTCGATCGTATTACATCCAGGATACGATAGCGCTCCAGGAAAGGATGCTTGCAGGTGTAGACGAAATAGCTCAAGCAATATGCTGAGAAATTAAATCCGACATGGCAGCACCATACAGAAGCCAGTAACAACATCTCATCTAATCTTTCTCAGTTTTGGAAGGGAAGCGAGTTTACCATTCACGCCTTTTGTCAATTTGGGAAACAGATCCCTGAGGACAACAGGAACGACGCTGAAATATAAAACTGTGGTCAGAATCGAGACTATCAGTCCATATCCTGATTTCTGAGTGAGAAGAGGAAACAGTGGCTAGATTACCTTTCCTTCGGTAGCGGACAGTGTCGTTTTTGATAATTTTCTGCACTGTCTGGTTGTTTGGGGAGGAACAGGCTGTAGAACCAGCAGACTCAATAATGTTCATTTCTCAGAAAAATTTAATATATATAAGGATGATTTCTATCGAATTATATATTCGAATTTCGAAGAATTTTGACACTTTTAAAATACCAAAGACCTACTCAATAACGATTAAATTACGTGTTCTTTATTTTTGTGACAATTGAGGAACACATATTTTTGGGTAGCTTCAAGAGCAGAGAATCCCTCAATCAGGAAAAGGTTAGCCCAGAGATAGGGTGTTTGTGAGTCAAAAGGATTGTAGGATGAAGCTGCTTTTAATGTAAAAAAAAAAACGATAATGAGGTAATAAGAGACCATTCTATAGCGAACAGCTGCTTTCGTAAGGACAAACTACGAGTTGCCAAATTTGAATTTTAGGCTCTTTTTAATAAGCACATCTAAAAGAAAAGCGAATTGCTTGCTTGGTTTTATTCCTTAAAGATGTCAGAAATTTTAGAGCAAATTTTACAACAAAAATTGAGGATTCCAATCGATGTTTGTTATTTATGAGGATTTACGCTCAGCATAGTAAATAAGAGCCTCACAATAGGCAAAGGGCATTTTCTCAACAAAGAGTATTTATTTTATGGAAGCTTCTTAAGTTCTTTTTTTTTTGAAATTGTTTCACTGGTTTGACAGATTGATTTGGTTTAATTTTGAAAGTATAGTGATATCTAAGAGAGGTACAAATGGGTCCCTTCTGATGGAGTGAGGGTTGTTTTCCTGTTTATCGCTTCTACATGAATGAGCTTCTTTTGAATGAAGTGGATTAGTTGCAAAAGAAGTTTTCCAATCGTAAGCCAGTATTTTTCCATCTTCCAAAGAATATTTTACAATCGATCTGCATCAGTATTCGAACTATTTTCTCAAAGAAAAGAAAGAAATTAGTTCGCAGTTAAAGTGATTAGCTCTTTTGTTACAGCTTAGAAAAATATATCCCAGACTACTGTGACCAGCGTCTCGGCTTGACGTTCGCATGGGTTAGCTCTTTCATCGATACTATTTTTATTAGAGGAGATGTAAATGCAGACCGTTTTCTCTATAGAAGGACCTAAGTAATACGAAAAAAGTTCACAGAATCACCTTACTCCCTTCAAGCTACTTTTCCATTAGAGTACTCATATTGAATGCTGCGCCTACCACAAATTTTCTCACTATTTGGGCTCATTAAATCGAAAAATCACATAAATCTCAAATATCATTTAGCATAATTAACAATTCTCAAGAACATTAAACCTCTGACTATTATCAAGATCTCTTTCAACTGAATATGAGAGAACACCAGCATTAGGTTCGAAAATGTCATTGTTAAATAATAGGCTAAGAAAATATTTTGTACATGTCGTGCCAGAATTTTACAGGTCAATAAAAAATAAATTCTTCTCTCCTTGTTTAATGGGTAAATTGGCTTATGATTCGAATGACAGAAATGGTCTATTTAGACTTTGTGGCTTTCTAAATATTTTCCTAGTTCCTATGAAAAATTGTGATGTACTTAGATACAACAATGTCATAATTTCTTACTTTCGCGTTTGGGAAAATTTCGAGGCTCGCCAGATAAGTCGATCGGCTTGAAAACACATCTTCTCGCGTCGTTAAAATCTTCTTCAGATGCGGTCCCAAATGATTGATTACGTTTACATTGTCTTATTATACAATTATTAGTTTATCTGCAACGTGATTCAAGTTTTACTTTCAATATGAAAACGGCTGTTTAATTGTCGAATTGAGGCAAACACACCTTCTTGTGTTGTTGAATAGATAACTCGCTAGTTATAGGTAGGTAAGACCTGAGTATTCACATGATAAGGAAGGGTATTGCTACATGAGGCTTTGCGAAATTGCAGCACTGTTTCTTTATATACTCAATTTTGTTCTTCACCAGCTCACCACTAGGTGCCTTGACATTAAAGACATACTTTCTCTGGTTCCTCGGGTGATATTACCTTGAAGATGCAATAAATTTCGAATTTGCTCGCAAGTTGGCTCAGAGTCTTTAAAAAGTTTGCATCAATCACATCCAAATCGTCATTGATGACAGTCTGCGATCAGGCGATTAAAAACTTGCTTAATGATGAATATCTCTATACCTGATTCAGGTTTATTGAGAGTGATGGTCTAATATTTCCCATTGAACAAATATAAACTTTGAAGAGGATTAGCGGGAATATACCTGTAGGGAGATTCTCCTCCTTTTTTGGAGAGCTTCGAGAGAAGTTCAACATTATCAGCGTATTTCCTTTCCATTAGCAATGGGTTCTCCGTTCCATTCCTTTTCGATCCTCCAGAAGGTCTGCTGGATCCCATAAACATGTAAAATACGACAAAAATGATCAAGAAGCAAGCGCCTAGAATAAAGAGTATCATATTGTTTCTATTTCGAATCAGATGTGTGCAAGCTTATTTTTATTCTATGCGTTTTCAACAGATTTTAATATTTTGCAAACAAATACCCTTGTTCCAAATTCAATCAAGTTTCCACTTTATTAGGACAGAAGCCATTTGCAATGATAACCTAAGAAAGGACACTTTCAAACTCCTAGAGCATTTATACTTGAAAGATTGAAATAGTCTAATGCTTAACCAAGAGAGGATAATTCAGAAACATATTAAACACGTGGCAATTGTTCTCATTCATGAAACCACTGTTTTCTCTTTGTGTGACAAGTATGATATGATTATTCAGATCCTCTAAGTCTGGAGTTACTAAACAAGCCAACAGCAGGAAAACTTTAATTAGCTGATACATCCAGCTTGTTCAATAAACGAACTCCCATTCTGCCCTATGAACATACAACCCAGCATGTAATTTTTTAATATTTCAAAACTTTACATAATGCAACGAGAAAATAAAAAACAATTAGCTCAGCGATCACTCATATTTTTCTTACTCCCTAGATCAATTAGGATAATTTGAGCACAGTACTCCGACCAGATATTAACGAAGAAAAAAGAAAGTTTCAAGAACCCATTGCACCAGAATCTCTTGGCTGCATCACCACCTGAGAAAGGATCTTCTCTCGGTACCTAAAGAACAAGATCGGATCGACGTATAGGTTGAAATTGATATAATTCAGAAACTCAATCTCCAACTCGTTTATCTCTTTTTTCGTAATACCCCCTACCCGAGAGTAATACTCATTGTTATAGTACTGATCATCGTAAAATTTCGCTGCAAGCATTATTCCTGTAATCAATAACCTATTGTAATTAAAAGAGTTAGCACTTTTCCTCAAGAGCATTTCAGGAAAAAAGGAAAATCATATACAAAAAGAGCCAGATAGCCTCATACCTGTGGATGTTCAGCGAATTGATCATAAATTTTCTGATTTTTTCTGTAATGCGATCGATATAGATGAGTGCCAGGACCAAGCATTCATCTGAGCAGTGGGAGCGTGTTGAAATTCTGATTAAATAGTCCCTTACAGAGATCCCAGGGACGCTTTTCCCAGTAAAACCGGATAAAAAAGTCTCGCCAATTTGATCGGTTTCCTTGAGAATAGCCTCAAGAATGAGCGATATGATCTCGATAAGTATTGGCGTCTCGACGAAAGTAAACCCATTCAGCTTATACGCATCTCTGTATGAAACGCGATCACCTTGGACAACCAGCTCACCGCATTTCGGTGTTTCTCCCTGATTTTCTATGTCCATGTCTTGAGAAGAATTCATGGTAAAACTTTATCGATGTCAAAAGTAAAGCTTCGTGAAAGAAGGGCTAAGGTTACTATTTTGTGTTTGTAATGGCTGCGGTCTTTGTTAGTTAGCTAAAGAGCTTTGATGTTTTTCTGTTCGACTCAGGAAATAAATTATTGCGTTTGGATTTAGAAAAAAATTTAGATATAGTGTTATAGTATTCGTCATACAGAATTGTTTCTTTTTTCAAATTTTGTTGATCAGTTCGTCACAATTAACCCAGGAATTGTCGATCAGTAGAGTCGATTAATCATGCTGCTGTGGGCTAAGAGGATTAAAAGTGGGTCTAGTTAGTGTCTAAGACCCCAGAGAATTTCATTATTCATTTAGCACCCGTAATTAAACCGTAAATACCCACTATAATAAAATTTGTTTATCATATGCTTAAGTTCACGCAATGACGCAAAGAATATATACATGGTAATAATACTTAGCTTAGAAAAGGAAACACACATAAGCGTATTCATATTCGTCAAAGTTCTTTTTTATATGAATGAATGGGATAATGAAAGGCTGGTCCAAAATTTTTATTTACTCTGCGATGAGCAATAAAATGCCATAAAATACCCATTGTGAATAACGTTATAATCACCAAAAAGATGATTCGCTGTATTTTGTTCGCAATAGGTTTTGGAGTTACGACTGACTCACAGTTTTTTTCATTAGGAGCATGAGTCGAATGACTTAAATCATTATCCTCAGAGCAACAAACTGAGGCAGCTGATTTGTCAAGCGCTTCGTTAGGGAGACTTTCTGTTTGAGATTTAGTGGTTTGGTTTTCCTCTTTTTTGTTATTTTCGTCATGCTTCTCGAAAAACTCCAGCAATTCTGTGAATCTATCGATTTTTTCGCTAGCTGTTCCGCACTCTAGCTTCTTTTCTGTTGATTTGGGCTCCCCCGATAAACTGATGTCTGCTGATCGCTGATTCACATCGATTTCTTGAAAAATTTGGTTTAATGCAATGGGTTTCTGTGACCTAAATGTCTCTGCTAAACTTCTGTCAAATCCAGCAAATTCGTCTGTTAAACCTTTTTCAGCTATCGAAGTCGCTGGCTGATTTGACTTTTTCAGAGAATCTTGATGTTCTATACGAGAAAGCATCGACATCAGCGTCATCTGATCTTTCAAATTCCCTTCCAGGGCAGATTCCTGTTTTTCTACTTGCAACTTAGCTATCGGTAATTCAGTAATCGTCGGACGCATGTTTTGCTTGAAAGACTGTCCTTTGGTCTGATCCAGAGGCTTTTGTTCGGTCAAGGTGTTAAGATCTCGCTCTCGTAGTGGGTTATCACAGATATCCGAGCTCTGATGCGAAAACTCCGCTTCTATTTTTGAAATGTCTGTGTTGGAGTCAGATTCCGCATAGGATTCTGAATTTTCAGAAACATCTTGCCTCTGCGGGTGGGCTGTTAGGATTTTCAGAAGACTGCCGAAGAGAGGATTATTTTCGTTTACTTTTGCAAGAAGAGTATTTTGTTTGTCAACAGCATCACTAATTCCGCTGGCGAATAGCTCAGCCGGTGGCCTCGCCCAGTCTTCGTCATCTGACAATTGAGATTCATTTCCAACGGTTTTTTCACGGATATCCATGGGGATTCAGAAGTGATAATTTGCTCCAAATTATTTAAATTTGAAAGTTCAACCCTTTTAACAAACAGTTGATTTTCACGTTTTTATTGTGGAAAATTTTGAGCTGTTTTTCGCTTTTTCCAAGTGATTGATGAAAAATAGTGCAAAATAAACGAAATAAGTTGAATTCATAGGAACTCGATCTTTTTTAGGTGATTAGATAGCAATCGCCATAATGTGTCTTGAATTATTAGCAAACAAATATGTATTTAAGTCCACTTATTACAGCAAACGTGATGATATATAGATAGGGCGATAATAAAGTCCAAGATGCATTTATACCTAGTACAATGTAAAGTTGAGATAAAGTATAAAAGACAAACTCATTAAGCTTATTATTTCCTGCTTTATGCTATGAACACATATATGTCTTTAGTTTTCATGGGATGTGAGAGGAGAAAAGGAATTCCGCTATATCAAGACCAATTCGGCCAAGCAAATGCGATGAGTCCACTTATAGTGCACAATTAAATATCTTATTCAGCACATTTGACTGCCCTTTACTCATCGAAGTCGATCTTTTTCTCCCTCCCGTGCTCGGAGTCCCTGTCGGTGGTTGCGATTCACTCACACTTTCTGGCCTTGTATCAGTGCTTGATCTTTCTATGTCCGCTTTTACTGCGATTTTTCGTTGAGTAGGATTTCTCGCTAGAACCGGCCTCAGAACTTGCCCTGATTTCTGTTGAAAATCAAGTGATTGCATCGGAAGTTGTATGATTTTGATCGGCACACGTCTACCACTCTGCAAAATTTTCCCTTCAAACACATCGTGACTTCTCGTGATCTTATTTGCAAGCTTCTCTTTCGGAGTATCGAAAAATGCCTCAAATTTCTTTATATTTAATATTGGCGACGGCCTTCTCCTCCTAAGGCTTAACTGAGAGTCTTGATTTCTAATTAAAGGAGAATCTGGGAAATTGGACAATGAATCTGGGATATTCGACAATGTTTCCGGCGTTCTTATCGGAGTGAAGATCTTAGGGAAGGCGATTTTTTGTGGAGGCCGTCGAAGAGGCATCGCATGACCCGTTACTTCCATGTGAGGCAAAACGAAATCCTTTTTGAGCCCAATTCTTATTTTTAGAGGAAGCTGTGGCGGTTTTTTTGCAAAACGGGTCTTAGGGTGGCTTGCAGCTGGAGTCTTCATGTCAGTATGAGCACTCGAGACAGCATCGCTTTGAGGCACTTTCACGATTTCGCTTTGAGCTTTAGAACTATTCCTGGATAATCTAAGCTCGAGCTCTTCTTTGGACACTCTTTTGAGGTTGCGAGTACTTACTATCCATTGGCTCTCGCTTGGAAGCTCTGACTCGCGCTCTGGCTCTTGTTGCAACTTTGGTTGGGTTGCTTTTTCAGCTGTTGGCTTTTCTTTAGCACTGAAAGGGTTAACTGCGCGTATATTATGGAACTTCGCAATTCTATTAGCCGTGGTGACGGCTCCAGTTTTGGTTTGAGACTTTATAACAAATAAATTCGGTTTTCTTTCTTCAATTTTTTGCCGGGCTCTCGGCTGCGCGGTTCGTGGTTGGGCGGGTCTCATTGCCTTGAAGCCATAGGCTTCTAATCTGCTCTTATTATTACTGTTATTACTGTTACTGTCAAATGGCAGAATGAGTTTCCCCCAGAAACGATCATTTTCAGAATGGTGAGGCTTTTGGAACGTTTGGTAGGCAAGGTCGGCTTTATTTACCAGGATATCGTCGGACTCTGCTTCGAGCTTGTCTGTTATCAGTGAAAACTCGGTTTCAAGAGCTTCTGAAATCCTCCGCATGTTCGATCCCTGGAGATGTTAGGAAAAATATTCTGGCTGAGTTATTACTTCAACAGAAACTCGGGAATCTTTTCCAAATGATTGAAAGTTAGAAGCTCGCTTGCTATAAGCGTCGTCAGGGTTGCTTTGGTCAGCTGAAAGGCCTGCGAACGTGGCGGTGCATTCCAACACAACTTCTTTTGTTGCCTCATTCTGAGTTGGAGGGTTTTGGTTTGATTGAGTATTATCAGACTAAGAAGAAAAATGGTAAAGATTAGAATGAAGGGGATGAATGATACCTGGGATGGCGGTTCCATAAAGAGAGAATTTAGAGAGGGAGAGAGGGAAAACGAGAATGTGATAGAATTAATAATTCAGCCTTTGATTGATTTAGAATAAATCGGTACTGGCAAAGTTTCAGTTTACTACCGAATAAAAAGCTTCTGATTCAGTAGCAGAATAGAATAACAGGCGAATTCGAGGGAAATTTGTCCGCGCTTCATTTGGTGAGTATTTCTGTGTCACGGACTGTTAGATCTTAGTAGGAAGGTGCTGCTATCAAATTCCATTTGAGCTTGCGCTGATTTTTGTGTAAGCAACATGACTGTGAAATTTTTATTCCGTCAAGACAAAATCTTGAGTTGAGTTGTTCTCTCGAAGTGTTCCATGGATACAAAATTCAAGGTTTTTTTTCTTTTTCGGAGGGCAAATACCAATACTGATCTTCCAAATAATTACAAAATGTAAGTTGATTATAGGGCACGATCTGCTAATCGAAAGTGGATTTACATCCATTCTAAGTAACATAAAAACCTAGGGAGTTATTTTGAAGTTGCTTGTAAGGGAATATTTGAGAGAATAATTACTATTAGTCTCAATGATAAGGATACTGAAAAATGTTTGGTTTAGTTTTTCAATGCAAATAAACAATGCTGAGAGGCCCTGCAGATTCAGTGTAATAATCTTATGACTTATCTCAAATCATATCTAGCTTTCATAACATTAGACTTGATTACAGGCAGTTTGTTTTTTTTTTTTCGAAACAATCTCAATAGATGAACCTTGATGATCTCGTCCAGACTCTGCCTTCAATGGTATCTTGGTATCAATATACCAACAGTCGCATATAAAGACAACTCATCAATTTTTGCAAAGTCATTAACAGTTTCTAAATTTAAATTTTTGTAATCATGTGTAATCACTAAACCGAATTCATATTTGAATTAAAGTCGTTTAAGTTTTCATTAAACTCTCATATCCATGTCAAAGCATACTGGCAGTACTTTACTCTTCTACAATTTTCACTCCCAGCTAACTTTCATCCTCAGCATCCTCACCTCACCGAGACAGAATCTTCAAAGTTGAAGAAAAACTTAGAAGCATCAACGTAAACAAATCCTCTTCAAATCAAATCGTTATCGCGATGTTATCCCTAGCTGGTACCTGAGAGCGAAAGACAATCCCGCTTGAACATTCTGGAGCTTCGTGTCAGACAATTAGAAGAAAAAATCGGTGACAATGAAGAAAAGAATAGCAAAGGTGTCGCTATCGTCCGTGATCAAGTAATTCCTATTACGATGGCACGCCTGACTGCTCTTGCTTAGATTAACAAGATACAAGCACTCATTGAAAACGGAAGAAAGGTTAGAGTCACACATCTTGCTGAAAAGCAACAGGTCCTGGGCAGCTTACTCCATAAGTTCCGCACTCTGATTGATCAAGAATCTAAAGTAATTTGTCCTAATTTGATGATCGATATTGAGAATGCTCTCCTTCTAGACAAGAAGAGAAAACGAGATCAAGCTTGCAAAAGCGATTGATGATCGGTTTTCATTGCTCCGAACTGACATTCTTAAAGAAACACGACTTCGTGCTGAAAGCATTCAGTTGATTAACCAAAGTCTCGAGGTAATTTTGTGTGAAAGGAGGGTGTAATAACGTGCATTTAAAAAGGCGGAGCTGCCTAAGTTGAACGATGCGATTCGACAGGAGGCATTGGAGAGAGAAGATATTGATAAAAACACTACAAAGAGAGTTTCTGATGAACTTGAAGTGATTGAAAGTGTCATTGAGACTGAAAAATTGGCCCGTGAAGATGGAGAGAGAAAAATTGCCGATTATATTAGAGAGCTTGTGAACAATGTGAGTGGTGAGCTATTGACCGAAAAGAAAACAAGGTAATATTTTCAAGTGGTTATTATGTTAACGTTGCTTAGAGAGGAAACTGAAGAGTATTTGATCACTTTGATTGAAGAGGCCGCTAACAAATTGAACGACGTGAGCGAATAATATTTATGAGCTATTCAGCTTTTATAAAAAAGAGGAAGACCTGACAATTTTAAATTTATAGACTTGTATTTTCAAAGACAGATATCTTCTCTATGTCATTCTTAGATAGTTGAATACATACATTAGCTTG
>ENA-UOTZ01000070-UOTZ01000070.1-compost-metagenome-genome-assembly--contig:-NODE-70-length-70432-cov-10.546713_pt1 | contig 70432 bp, 37 predicted proteins | sample MGYA00238144_ERZ746983 | MGnify/ENA primary metagenome ERZ746983 (study PRJEB28759, sample SAMN06268863) | compost metagenome | isolation source: single cell | place: USA: California, Emeryville, Joint...
CCTGATCGAAGTCATTCTTTGAAGCGCTTTTCTCAGCAAGGTCAAACAGCGTGTCCAAATAATTTGTTTCTTTTTTAGTTTCATTTGAGGAGTCTCCTCGGTGGTCTTGGGTGCGGTTGGCAGCACTAGAGACATTCAAGAAAAAAATTCCACAAATTTTCTTACGCTAACACAGCTTTTTGAGCGATTAACCAATTTGGAGGCCTCAACTTCGATTGGATGGTGAGTGGCTGCTCTTCAGCCTTCATAAGGTTGCTGCTTGACTCTTTATAATGGATTAATCGATTATTTTTCCCGTTGAACAAATGTGAATACCTTCGGGTGTCATTTCCTTCGACGAGTCTCTAGGCTTGCTCAGCCCAATGATCCCTGGGACTAATCCAATAGCAGTCACTTTTCGCCATAATACTCACTAATACTTACATCCTTGTGCTTCTTTTGCTAGGTGACTGTAGGAATTTTCCTGCTTTGTAGTAGGTTTTTCCATGCTTTAAATTATAAAAATTATTCCAGTTTTTTCCTATTTTCATCTTCTGGAACCAGATAGTTCTATTCCTCAAATTCCGGGGGTGAATTCATTAGGAAAGACACACTGTTAATATATTTCTAACCATCAGCCATTAGCTCTCTCTCTCTGGGTAATATCTATACTTCCAAGAGATCGAAAAAATTAATCACAGATCACGTGTTGGACTCGCTCAACGTCTTTATAACGAGGTAGAGCGTCAACAAAGAACTTTTTTTTTGGTTTTAAGAGGGCATCACTTTCAATGATGATTACATTTTGCGATATCGAGAGGCGTAACGTATTTGAAAATTTAAGACACGTATTTTAGCTATTGATAATTTATTTGGGAATCTTCCAAAAGCAAATTGAATCTTTTACTGTTGCCAAGCCAAAGATATGTCTAATTTCGATAGGACAGTCAGCACCATGAAGGGGGTATTAACCGACCCAGTGAAATTTCAAAACTTTGTTCGCAATCACAAGAAGGATATCTTTTATTGGGTAAATACTATCATTTCGCCATGAAAATTTATCATACTCACATACCAGGGTCTGCTTGTATTGGCTGTGATCACCATATACTTCGTTGCTTCAGATGGAGACTTCTCATTCTTCTTGACTCTCTCTGGAATCGTTCAAATGTTTGGATTTCTCCTCATCGCTCTTCGAGTGAGGAAGTCCAGAGACGTAGGAGGGTTATCTATGCAAACGATGATATGCTATGCTGTCAGCTTGACCTTCAAAGCTTATTCAATCCTCTTCTGGGAAGGGTTAGCTCTACCTCTTGCTATTGGTTATTAATTGGATGTAAAACTTCAAAGATACCTTCCACTCGACTCCAGTGGAGATTTTGTTTACAGATTTGTCGAGACATCAGCCCTGGGACTCTCAATATGTACCAATATGTGTGATTTGCGGCCTTTCTAACTAAATGATATAGTCCTGATCTACTTGATGTTGGTGAAATTCAAATCTACTTACAACAAGGAACTTGACAAAGTGAACTGCGCCCTCCTTATCGCTCCAACTTTCTTTTTGGCTCTCTTCGTGCACCCTTCTGTTAATAGCTCATACACATCTGATGTAAAGAGGAAAATGCTTCTTGTGGATAATGAACTATATAGGTTGCTTGGGCATTTTCTCTCTATCTGGAATCGATCGCTATGTTCCCTCAGATTTATCTGTTCTCAAAGAAAGTACGCGGTTTTCTTCTATCTCAACTAACCGTTTCATGGCCTAATTAAGGGCGGAGAAATTGAATCTTATACTTCTCATTATGTCGCAAGTCAAACTATCTCACGTGTGCTAGCATTCGTCTTCTGGCTGTTCTCGTTCCATGAATTGAATGAAGTTCAAGGCGACAGCTGGGGAATCGTAATTCTTGAAGAATTTTGCATTTAGGCTTATCTTTTAATTGCAGTTGAAGGGATATGTTGGCCATATCACAATGTTGGCGCAGTTGATCCAGTTGGTGATTGTTGGAGACTTCATCTACCATTATTTCCAGAGGTATCCTCCTTAAAGCGAGAGCCAGTGTACTAATCTGATTATTATTTAGTGTGAAAAAAGGTGTGCCGATGACTCTTCCAACCTATGTTGTTTAGTTAATTAAATTTTAAGGCTTAATTTGCTCTCTGTTCCCAGCGCGTTTGCACAAGTTCAGACATAGATATATTCTAACAAATGGAATATTGCTCACGGAAAATGAAATAAGTCTATCGATCTCGTGTAAAATTAATAAACCTTAAAAAGAATCAGAAGAATCTTGAAAGTTATTAAGTAAAATGTAGTAAAGAGCAATATGGAGTATGAGAATATATTATGGAAAGAAAAAAGAGCTGAGTTAGACAAAAATGTGGGTTCGATCGAAAATGAATATTGATTTTTAACATTTTCGCAGACGAAGAGTTAGTTAGACAGGCCAGTTGACGAGTGATAATAGTCTTTGGTCTCTGATGAGATCAGTCAATTTATTTTTTGTTCAGTTTTCTTTGAAAACTTAACTCAAGATGTTCAGCAATCTGTACTTGATTCAAACTGGATTCAGTCATTTAAGATTTAATTTAAGGTATGATTTTATTAATTTTTTCTCAAACATCAATACAGCAAATAAAGAAAAGAAAAGATCAGAAAATCTCTGCAAATGAATTGAAGAGCCAAGACCAATAAAAAAACAAACAAATGTAGGATATGATTTTCAATTTTTAAACCACTGAAAAATTGACATTAGCCCCTCGGAAATAATGCTAAGCTAACCTTCTTTCCTGAAAAAAATTTGATCGCCGTGATTCTTCTAGATCTCACTGAATATAGTGGAGTTTGCTTTTTTTTTCACTGACTTTGCATTGATCATAACCGTTAAATTATATTACTTTCAGTACTACTAATCTTTCTATGAGAGGCTGGACTCATCAAAAAGATTTGAATTTGAAAATACATCAATCCTCTCTGTTGTTTTCAAAAATTTCTCATCGTGCTAGTGCTTTACAGGCACTTTCCTCCTATTTCAGCCATCTGTATTAGCCCGGTCGTCAACTTTAATCGAAAAAAGCGCTTCCATTAAATAACTGGAGTTTTTGTTTGAATCGAATTTTTCTTCCAATTTTCGGGCGGCGTACTGATTTTCAGTCCTAAACATTAAAATTCAACAGATTGAATTTGAATGCGAGATAATTATATTCACAATGGAAAAAAGCATGATTGCCTTTGATCGATTTAGCTCTTTCAATTATTCATTGTATGACTACAAGGTTCTCGGCAGCAAGACTTACGTTGTTCGTTCGCTTCACAAAGAGGATCTCCCATTGCTAACTAAAAGAATCGCTTATACTAGAGTTCTGACACATCCTCAAATATCCATCATCAAAGACGTCTCACTTGAGAGGCTAGAAGGATTTTTTTTCGATCGATTCTCTGCAATAGTGTCTCAAGATCTCTCCATCTGCATTGAGGAACCTGAAAATCATAGAATAATAGCCGCGTTGTTTGTTAAGGACTGTGCTGTCCCAGCGGATTTTGACAAGACAAAATGGCCAGAGTTCCAACCGATATTAGACGCAGATGAGCTTGTTAAGGAGAAGTTTCCAAAGATATTCCATCCAAAGATATGTGGGCTATCAGCGAACCTGGTGTGCTTCTGGACGGATCCAGAATTCAAAGATACTAGCGTACCTATGACGATAGCAACGGCGCTGCTGATGCATCCGAAGATTCTGACGTACACTTACGTGGCTACCATATTCACTAACCCGATCATGGAAACCATTACGAAGATGATACCTAATTCAAAAATCATTGAGAAAATTCATTTTAAAGATCTTAAGGACAGTGAAGGGAATTACCTGTACAGAGATCTGATGCCTAAATTCGAGGCAAAAGGCTTTGATCAAAATTCATTGCGGTTTTCGGTGTTTCTGATGTCGAATATCACTCCAAAGCTTTGAGTGATACTGAGGAAATTTAACTTGGAATTAATTGTGTGGAGGGAAGCTTTCTCTCTTAATTTATCCATTAATTATTATGAACTAAGTAACTCCTTTATTTGAATAATTAAGCACTAATTATTGTGGATAATATTCGTCGTGCTCTTCGCCCGTAGCACGGTTACAGATAGGCAGTATATATTAATTAGGAAAATTAATCCTTTCCATTTATTTGCTAAAATGAAATAGTCTTTGATTTGCTCTTTGGATTATCGGTATGTATAAGCCCATTTTAATTTAAATTGACAGCAAATTGAGGCATCAGCCTTTAAAAGACTAATGTGCATAAAGACAAAGATAAGATAATCCAACCACCTGTTTTTTAAATTGGCTCAAAAGAGTGTGATAATCAGATGAAGGACATACGAGGCCGAGCCGCATCGGACCAACTCTAGGTTGGTGCAAAGTTTGTCGAGATCATAATTGAAGAAGCTTCCGAGATGTTTTACAGTATAGTTCCCAGTAAAACTCAGTGGCTAACTTTTTAACTGTCTGTATGATTTTGAGCATTACTAGTCCATTTATTCGAATTTTGTTTGTCATCATTTCAAGCATCTCTCACGCCACAAAGCGCTTACGAAGCAGCAATTGAATTTCTACTACTCAGTTCTAAAAAAAATTCAAAGAAAGATCATATTGCTTCCTGTACACTAGGAAGAGCATTGTAATATTGGTCAAGAAAGCGAGTATCAAATTATTAGCTACACAAAAGTAAGCTTCTCTTATAAAATACAAGTAATTTTGGAAAAATTTGAAAATTTTGAATGAGAGAAGAAATATCTTCAAATCGTCCTCGCAGTCTCCTTGGAAGAGCTATACGGGGATTTAAAGATAAAAGCTGGTTTGAATTTCTTTTTGGATGGATGCCGAGGTGGTTGGAAACATTCGCTATAAAAACAATCATGAACTCTAAAGAGAGTCTAAAATAAGTGGACTTACTTGATCTGTGTTTCTCGTTGCTTTCCCAATCGAATGCTTTGTTCTTGTTAAATTTTTCATGTCGTGACTTACTGACCGAGAAGAATTGTGATCAGTCTTATAGATATCACGATTTGAATCCTATAAGGAAATTAATAATTCAACAACAACAAAAAGCTCATACTTTAGCGAATGTTCCACTTTTGCTACCACCATACTCACTCGGGGAGATATAAAATGGAATTTTAGGAGTTGTTCGTTTCTTGTATTCCTGAAGTCGCTGCTGTTCTAATTCCCATGCCTGTTTTATTCAAATGATTTAAAACTAGATTCACACTACTGATCTCAGTTAGTTACCTTCTGTTTTAAACTAAAGCGATCAAAACCAATAATTGGACCTATTCGCTTTTTGATGTCTGGTCTTGGGTTGTAGTGCTGAGGTGACGGGGTTGAATCATGGGGAATGAGATGTTCTGCACGATCGAACGAAACTATGTTTATTTTTGGAGCTCTATTGGTTCCAGTTCCGCAGCTATATTGATTTTCCATATGATATACCGGCCCTGGACTGGCATGGCTGTTCATAATATCTAAGCATTATCTCAACAATAATTAGTTACCGTTTAACCTCGAATATCGGTGGTTTTGCTGCCTTTGGAAACGTACCGCCTTTTACCGAAACCACTGATGGCCCCCCATAGAAACTAATGAAGGTTTACATGAATTCCAAACTGATAAGATACCTTTGATCTTTTATCTCTGAGACAAGCATACCTTTCCTCTGTAGGGACGGCTGATTCTCTACCGAGTCATTTTCGAAAAGCAGTTGTTTTACTGATCTGTTGGGTCTTTTGGCCCTTGAAGATGCTTTTAAGTCTTCTTCAATCATACCTACTTCGGTCGGAGTTTTATTCGAAGAATGAAAATCTCTGCGATTAAGCAACTCTTTTTTCAATAAACGAGAGCGCGAAGGCTTTTCTCGTTTAACTCTCCAGTTAATTACATCAATCCGCACAGAATGATTCATGTGGTGCTTATTTTTGATTTTTTGCCGTGAAAAACTGTCCTCGTTCGAAAGCTTCGAATTATTAAATTGACCGCAGCTACCTGTAGAGGAAGAACTACTCGGCCTTCCCATTCTCACGGGCGTTGCAAGTTTTCTACTTTTCTCGTCTAAAGCAAGGACCATTTTGCTAATTGAATTCGACTGACTGGGTGACCTGAACCTTCTGCGACTGGAATCTTTATTCGGAAGAGGGTTAGTTCTTGGGTTCAAGGTTGTGTTAGGGCTCAGTACAGCCGCTGTAGCGTCCAAGTTTTTACGCTGTTTGACCTTCGGTCTATGATTGACATTGAGAGTCCCATAATTTGTTTTCCTTTGGGTTTCTACAGAGAATTGTCGAATATCACCAGGAAATTGCTGCTTTGTGTAGGTTTTTTCCATGAGAGCAGTTCGCTCAATCCCATATAATTGCGTTTTGAACAAAGCTGCTGGTTTATTGCCTGGCTTTTTTCCAGACGAATTCTGTCGATCCGAAAATACAAAGGAACTATCAGTCACCTCATCGGTATTAGTTTTACGATGCCCCTTCGTGGAGCTGAGTTCATCGAGATCTGAGTGATTCCCCGTGCTCAAGCGAAGGTGACTGCGACTTGAAGCACTCTCTTTCCCCCTTTTACGAGTGTTATCATTCTCTATTGGACTTGTGATGAAAGCATTCGCGGAATTTTTGACAAAATAAGGATCAGGATAATTCGATGATTTCTGCTGCGGGGTGCGCCCTTTTTGATTGAAAGCATGCCTTCTCATATTTCCTTGGGAACTGGTAAGAGGTCTATTAGAGTCGCCGTTTTGTGAATCATATAATTTTTCCTTTATTAAGCACCCGTCACCTGAATGATAATAGGCCGAGATGTTTTCTTTATCAAGGATCCTAGCTTTTTTTGAATAATGCTGCTCTTCTGTACGATAAACAAACGTCAGTTTGAGAACTTTGCGTTCGTCCTCGCGCTTTTGAAAATCTCGAGAATCTCCGCACTTGTCTGATGATGATACTTGTACGTTCTTTTGAGACAACTCTGCTTCATTGTCAATATCCTTTTGATTTGGAAGAAATTGAGCCGCAGGATGCTGCTGCACATCTTTGGGTTGCTCGCAATTATCTTTCGAGGAAGTTGGATCTTCGGATTGCCTGAGATGATTATTGCTGGTCTCCTTTTCCTGCGCCTTCTCCAGAATGTTGGCTTGCTGAGATACCTTGATGCTGGTGGTTTTATCAGGCAGCATCTCTTGAATTTCGGTTTGGCGAACGTCAGATTTGCTAATACCCTTTTCCTGCACTATCTCTTGGATGTCGGCTTGAACTTCCTTATTGCACATAGTTTTTTCTGGCGTGATTTCTTGAATTTTGGTTGGCTGAACATCCAATTTGCTCTTATTTTTTTCAGGCGCGGCCTCTTTTATGTTTTCTGTCACGATCTCTTGAATTTTTTTAGGTACTCTCTCTTTTACTTCGTCATTGGTACTGGTAGTAACTTTGACTGAGCATAGCTCCTTTTCTAATTGATCATAAGCCACAGCATCGCTCTCGTAATTTTCATCTTGGGTATCAAATTTTACGCCAGGTCGAATCGCAATTAACTCTTGTGTCGTTGGGTCCGTCCCCAGTTCATAGTCATAAACATCAATTCTAGAGAGGCACAAAGGTGTGAGGCATATTAGTTCATTACAATTCGTTAATAAATCACCTTTCAAAGAAATCAAGAGCATGTGAGCGCTTCCTTCTTAACCTCTCAAGAGTGTAGTTAGATTTTTGATTGAAACCACTGGACGGGAGAGTGTTTATGCTCATTGGAAGCGACACTTGATGAGAGACATTATTATTTATTCTTATTGAAATTTAATACCACGGGAGCGTTGTAACTTCCTCCGAGAGAAACTATCTCACTTAAAAGGAACAAATGAAAATAGTTCATTCGTGCAAGCCATACCAATAACGAAATAGCAAGCAGTGAACACTATCGCTTATTATCTAAGTGGGAATTCTGCTCAGTACTATCTATCATTCAAATTGCCAATATTTCTATCAAAACCAAACATAGTGAAAAACTTAATCAGATTCCACCAACAACTTAGGAAGAATTTGCACACAAAGATCACGTTACTGCTTAACAAGCTGGCATTACCAGGCTATTTTACACTATCTGTTCGTCGGTTATGGTTTCTCTTCTAATTCAGTAGGAACTTGAAATGGAAATCCCTTGCTTTAGTTTATTATGAGCCTTCGACTCAAGAAGTTCGTAATTTTTTGATCTCTGAGCAGAAAGAAAACAGATGTCGAATAACTACGTGTTCCACGTATTCAATTATTAAAGTTTCATACATTTAATTTCTGGCAGATTCATTAATATAATTTACTCATAATAAGTCATGAAAGCCCTGATCCTTGTCGGAGGTTACGGAACCAGACTCCGCCCTCTTACCTTCTCTGTCCCCAAGCCAATCGTTGAGCTCGCCAATAAACCCATTGTTGCTCACCAAATCGAAGCCTTAGCCAAAGTAAGACATCTTATAGAATTTCAAATTCACGCACTGTAGGTCGGTGTCACTGAAATCGTCTTGGCTATCGCCTACCAACCACAAACCATGATGGAATACATCAAAAAATTCGAAGAGCAGGTAAAGCTTGCGAAAAGAGGTCGATGGCCTAACTTCTAATAGTACAAAATCAAAATTACATGCTCTCAGGAGATTGAGCCTCTCGGAACTGGTAACAATTAGCATCGATTTTTGACCTGAGAATATAACGCTATTCATATAATAGCTGGTCCTATCAAGCTCGCCCAAGAAATCCTCGAGAAAGATAATGATGACGGCTTGTTTTTTGTTTTGAACAGCGACGTCATCTGCGAATTCCCACTCAAGAAGCTCGTCGATTTCCACAAAGCCCATGGAAAAGAAGGAACTATTATGCTCACTCAAGTCGAAGAACCTTCGAAGTACGGTGTAGTTGTCGCTGATCCAGACGGAAAAATTAAGAGATTCGTCGAGAAACCAAAGGAGTTCATCAGCAATAAAATCAATGCTGGATTGTACATCTTCAACAAGAAAATTATCAGTCGCATTGAGGTACCCAAGTCTCTTTCCCACTGACTCATAAACATTGTATAGCCTAAACCTACTTCCATTGAGAGAGAAATCTTCCCTAAAATGGCCGATGAAGGTGAGCTCTATGCTCAGGTCCTCGAAGGATTTTGGATGGATGTCGGGCAACCAAAGGACTTCATCACCGGCAACCAACTCTACTTAGATTATCTCCGAAAGAGCGACGCATCCCAACTCGCAAAGGGAGAAAATATCCTCGGAAACGTTCTCATTGTAAGCTCTTGGATCGATTAGCCAAGAAAAACTTAATCATTTTTTTCATAGGATCCTTCTGCCAAGGTTCATCCAGAAGCTATCCTCGGCCCTAATGTTTGCATTGGTCCTGATGCTGTAATTGAAGCAGGTAAGCCATATTTGCTCCAATTAAAACGAATCGATTTTTATGCTTCTAGGTGTCAGACTTCAAAACACCACAGTTTTCAGAGGTGCAACGATCCAGGCTCATTCATGGATCAAGGGAGCCATCATTGGCTGGCAATCAAAAGTCGGAAAATGGGTAAATAACAAAATTCTTACTCAGATTTTCAATACACACTTAATAGGTTCGAATTGAGGGTGTGACTGTTCTAGCTGAGGACGTTGTTGTTAAAGATGAAATCTACATCAATGCCTGCTCAATTCTTCCTCACAAGACCGTGGCTGCTAGCTTACCAGATCCTGGCACTGTCGTAATGTAAGGAGCTCGAAAACGCTTTGGAAAATGTTAATTTTAGTATGTCTTGCTTTGTTTCATCTGATAAAAATTAAATACCTTGAGAAAGAATAGCCGCTATGAAATAGAATGAGACGCTATATAATAAAAGTTCTCAGTTTGATACTAAAAAAACCAAAAAAAAAAAGAAACCATTGAAACTGCAAAATATCTGAAAATGACAGCTAACTCCTTCAACTCAGTTGTTAGAGTATATTATAGAGGTCAAAGCTTTTCCTCTCCCTAGTTGATTAATTGATTTAGGAGAGAAACATTTTATAAGAGAGAGCTTTAAGATTCCACATAATGAGTTTGTTTTTTTGTTTTGTTTTATTTGTGAAACAGAGCTGAAGGTAAACTCAACTATTGATGAGAGAAGAAGTGCATGTGTTACAAAGCTAAATTTATACAACTACGTTCTTTCAACAGAAAATGAGAAAGGGTCATTTTCCTTATATCAGTGTTAGGACCTACTATTCTAGAGGAATTTCTTAACTTTTGATATCAGCTTTCCGACATTCTTCGTGAGCCAATGGTCTTTCATGGTCATTGCGACCACCGACGATAAGACATTGAGTGGCTGATACGAGTAATCTAAGGCGAGACTTCCATCATTCCTGACGAAAAATCTTGGAGTCTTTCCCTCGTTACCAAATTGAGAGGTAGGCCCGGAGAAATTGTCTCTGTAGTCCTCATCTCTATCGTCATATCTTCGGCGATAATTGTTATCATAGCCTTGGCCGTCTCTTCGATATTTTCCCCCCGATCTCTCACTTCTGCGGTCATACCTGTCCCCGTCGTAAGAATGTTGCTTATTTCTGCCGTAAGCATTTCTCTCACGGGCATCAGAAACCTTATTATCTCTCCAATTGCCGCTACGCTGCGAGCCCTGGCCATAGCCATTTCTTCTTCTTGAGCCAGATAAAGAATCATCGCCCTTCATGAAGGGAAGCTCTTCGGCTTTTTTCAAAGTAAATCGTTCGTGTTCTATATTTTGTTCAATGTACTCTAAGATCTCTTGCTCAGAGCTCTTTGGAATATCAAAAGCCACGCTGTTTCCCTCTGGCAAGGATCTAATACTTTCAATAGCTCGAATGGTCTTTTTCGAAAGTATCTCCTTCAAGTACTCCGCGGCTTCAGCTCTAGTCACTTCTTCTTTGGCCTCCAAGACATAAGCCACGTATCCAAGTTTTGACGACAGCAGCGATCTCTCTTGGGTTGGTGATGTGTGTCCGGAGATAATCGAGAGCGCTCGAGATAACGCTTCCTTTTCTCCGTATTTTTCAGTCAACTTCTGTGCGAAGTTTTCGAATAACGGAAGTACTTCCGGAGCGACCTCTTCGAATTCTTCCATGATTCCTTGGGTCTTGGATTTGATCAAATCATGAGATTGAGGTAAAGGAACTCTGGAAATTTTTATTTTCGCTTCTTTTTCGATTCTCAGCAGGTTCTCTCGATTGAACTCGTTGTAAATCGTGATACTTACTCCGCTTCTTCCCGCTCTTGCGGTTCTTCCAGATCGATGGATATAAGATTCGATATCTCGAGGCGGCTCCAGCTGTAGGATCAGATCCACTTCTGGAATATCGAGTCCTCTGGCAGCCACATCAGTAGCGACCAGGCATGGGAACTCTCCATCTCTGAATGCTTTCAACGTCCGCTCTCTTTGACCTTGGGAGATGTCTCCATGAAGAACCATGCATTGTTCAGCCATACTAGAAGAGCCCAGAATGGCGTTTGCATCGGCTTTTCTTTCGCAGAAGATGATGGCGCGTCCCTTACCTCCAGCATAGGTGGTGATAATGTTTCCGAGATTGGAGATTACATCGTCGTCTGGGCAGTAAACAGCCAGATGTTTAAGGTTCGCCGGAGTTTTGATTTCTTTGTCTTTGATGAGATCAACAAACTTGAAATCGGGCTTCAGGTACTTCTGGCTCACCTGCTTGACCCACTCTGGGACCGTAGCAGAGAAGAGGATGGTCTGGACGGTCTCCTTTTTGGTATGGGTGTAAATGTAGTCCTGGAATAGTTTATCCATGTCTTCCTGGAATCCAAAATCAAGCATTTGGTCGACTTCATCAAGCACTATAGCTTGTAAATTGTGGAACTTGAGGACTTCTCTTTCAAGGAGATCGAGAATTCGTCCTGGAGTGCCTACAACGACTTCCACGCCTGATTTAAGAGCGCTGATCTGAGGATATGCATCGGTTCCTCCATACACCGAACAGATTCTGAAATCTCTTTTGTCTTCATGTTTGAGAGACTTGAAACCATTGGAGACTTGAATAGCTAGCTCTCTTGTTGGTGCCAATACCAAGATTAAAGGTGTTTGGCCACGCTTGAATTCAAAGAGAAAGTTATTGCGCATTCTTTCGATCAGAGGGAGCGCGTAAGCTAAGGTTTTGCCTGTTCCTGTGCGATCACGGCCAATCAGATCTTCACCTCTGAAAATCTCGTCAAAGGTTTCAGCTTGGATTGGGAAGAGCTCGGTGATCCCGTTTTTCTTCAGGAGTTTCACAGTTTTTGGCTGGATATTGAAGTTTTCTAATCTTCTTGGACTGTCTGAGGACTCATCAGCAGCAGCATTTGCGTTTGTTTGAACATCCTCATCTGAATGACCATATTTGGATTCATTTGAATGTCTTTCATCGGTCGATTCAGAACCTGAATCTCCGTTATTCAATGTAGCCGATCTACCTCGAGGGTCTTTTTTTTCTTGACGAGAACCAAATTTCTCAGAATTCTCAACGCCTTGGTTGCTGTCGTTCATCGTGTCAAATTTCACCGCAAATTATTTTAATTTTGATAGAATTTAATTTCTGCTCCTTATCAACGCCTAAACTAGCGTCAAATGCGTGTATAACTGGCAGTTTTTTCGCATGCATAAATAACAAAGGCAATTTAGTGATTTCAGTCGAATTCTTTTGCTTAATTGTTTCAATTCGAAAAATTCTCACCTTAGAATTTGTGATGTGCTTTCAGAATTTAGCATCTAGAATCGACAAAAGTTATTATAATAACCAATTTCAATTTTGAAGAAGTAATTCGAAATTTGTAGATACTGCGCAGTAGACTTATTGCTTTTCTCTGAATAAAAATCGGAAATTGCGGGTTAAGCAAATTAGTTTGCAATTTTAAAAATTCATTATATCAGTATTAATGGGAGTTCATGGACTTTGGGATTTGCTGGCTCCATCAGCCAGAAAAATCAAAATTCAAGCCTTAGAAGATAAAACGCTAGCAATCGACATTTCGATTTGGATGATTCAAATGCTTCAAGGCTACATTTCATATGGCAAGGAAGATTTTCAGAATGCGCATCTTGTTGGCATTCTGAGAAGAATAGTCAAGATGCTCATTTATGGCATTAAGCCTGTATTCGTATTCGATGGCAAATGCCCTGATCTCAAGAAGCAAACGATCCGAATCCGTAACGACCAGAGAGAAAGAAAGGTTTTCTTCCCCTCTTTCGCACGAATAAGATAAAATCTTCTATATCTCTTCTAGAACCGAAATTTGAAGAAACTTGCTGAAAGAGCAGTTGCTAAAGTACTCGAGCAGAGAATCTACGAGACAGCAAAAAAGAGCGGTACCATCGCCAATAAGCCTCCTTCAAAAAAGCAGAGCCAGACTCAAGATGTTGAACTTGATAGTAATTTCTGATATAATGCGTTCATGAAACTCTTTGTTTAGCCAGCATGAATGACATGGACGATGATGAAGTATTTGATTTCATATAATCTCGTAACGAATACCATTTACAGCTATTCGATTATGAATTCGATATCATTGTGAACGAAAACAAGGAACTTCTCGAGCAAAACGGCGTTGATTTAGATGTAATTAATGGTTTTGCATATAGAGCTTGAAATCTGAATAAAACCTAGGAATTCCATTTGATGGAACCTAACAAACAGTATGAGACGGTTAAAAAGATCAGAAACAGGATGGTAGAACGCAAACTCGAAAAGTTTCAGAAGGTTTCTATACAACTTAGACACGGGCAAGGATATTGACTTCGCGTTTGCATAGATAGGGAATTTAGAAGAGCTTTCGAGGGAGCATGTGAAAGATTATGTCAGATACGTCAAAAGAGAAGTGAAGAAAGAGCATCAGAGGCAAGAAAAGTTGAAACAAAGACGTAATAAGAGAGGAAGTTTAATCTGATTTACATAAATGCCCAAATAAATAGTGAGCACAGAAGAAGAGCACATTAAAGAAAATCCGAAATTCAAAGACATTGTGTCGACAGAATATATCAAAGGCTTCTTCATTAACCCACACAGAGAGGTGATTGGTAGCAGGATGGCTGCTGATTCTACCAAATCCTTCCTTTATATTTCCAAAAAGCGAGCTGATGATTGTAAGACAATTATTCCAGTTGAGGCTTCAACTAGACTCAATCACAACCTTCCTAGATGATGAAATTTTACAGCTCACAAAAGTGAAACGTGTCTCTAAGAGAGAAAAGATGAGAATACTTCAGCTTCAAATGAGAGATATTGCGAAAACGACTGAGTAAGCACAGTCATTGAGGGGAAGTTGAATTAATTCAATCGTTCGTAGAGACTTTTCAAAGAACTATAGACCAGAGGACTTGTTTGATGAGAATCCTGTTAACCTGTTTAAGAGAGAAGCTAAAAAGATTGACAACGAGCATAAAATGTCTCAAGAGCAGCAAACCAATAAGAAAACTCGTGCTGCCCAGAATAACGAAATAACTGTGGAAGAATTTGACGATTTGTGTCGACAGATGGGGATAGACTATGATGAGAATGAACAGCCAGCTGCTGAGACCACCATTGATAAGGATAAAGATTCACCGACACTTCATGGAACGAGCTTGAATGACAAGAATGAAACCGTTATACCAGATCAAACAAGGCCAGAGGAAGATGTGAAAGAAAATAGTAATGGAGATGATAAAGGGATGGAAGAAGAGGACCTCTCAAAGCTATTTGGAGACGATGATTTTGAAGGAGCTAATGAAGAAAATGTCGACAAAGTGGATGATTATTTCGAGGAAGCAGAGGACTTGTCTGAAGAGGTAAAGCAAAAATTATTGCGACTGACACAAGAGATCGAAGCAAAAAATAAACAGGTACTCTTCCCTACTATTAATAAGCGCTAACCTTTTCAGGCTGAAACCGCGACGAAAATAGTACCAGAAGAGCAATTATCACACGAGCAAGCTAAGAACCGAGGTGATTCTGCCTTAGAAGTTTCTGATGACGAACAAACGCAAAAGATGAAGAATTTAACTGGGATTGTTAGAAGAGTGCCAGATGGTGAGAGCGATGATTCTGACCGTGAAGATCAAAGAAAGGAAGACGAAAAAGAAACTCGAATGATCGCTGAAAGCGAAGAAAAATCCAGTTCAAAAGCAATCCTTCAGGCAAGTTCGAATGAGGAGCACCGGCTCAAAGCAGCAAACGCTGATGAATGGACTTATAAGCCTAAAGTGGATAAGCCAACAAAAGTGAAGGTGGCTAGTCCTGAAAAACAGAAATCTTCATTCGTTGAGTCAGATAATAATGTTCATGGCGATTCTGTCTCAAATGAAAAGTCAGTTTCAAGAAAGCCTCTCAAGTTTTCAGATAGCAATCCTCAAGAATCAAACGAAACCAAAGTGATGGAGGATGAGAAACCACTCGATTGGAACAAGAAAAGTAACCTATCTATAGAGACTAACATCATTCCATCTCTTTTTGATTACTGCACAGGCGCGAGTAGCGAAGTTCAAGAAGAGATGGAGATTAGTTTTGAGAAATGTAGTGTGGAGAAGAAGGCTCCAGAATTGCAGGATGATAAACTCGAAGATCTACACCAACAGCAGCTAAGCGAGTACTTACACCAAATCAATGAAGCTGAAGAAGAGGAAGAAATACAAGAAATCTCTTTTAAAAAGCCACAAAAAAAAGTCAATCGCATAGAGGATGACGACGACGAGGGGCTTATTGAAATCGACACTGAGAAAAAAATGATAGATGAGGAAGAATACAATGATTTTAACATCGATGATTATAACTATGGGGATGAAGTTGAGAATTTTAACAAGGTAAATATTTGCTTTTGGCTATGTTCTCACTCCTGTCTAGTGGAGTTTAATGGATGAATTTAATCGATATTCGGCTCTTCAAGAGATGGGCGGAGGCAACTTACAAGATAAATTTGAAGATGTTAGGAATTTATTAAGGCTACTTGGAATCCCATGGTAATAAGACCTTTGTTGCTTTCATATTGAACCTATCAATAGGGTTGAGAGTCCTGCTGAAGCCGAAGCTCAGTGCTGTGTGCTGGAGCAGCTCGGGTTGGTTGACGGAGTGGTTACTGAGGATAGTGACGTTTTTCTTTTTGGCGCAAAGAATGTAAGCAGTTGCTCAGTGTCAAACTAATCTCCATTGGTAGGTTTACAAACGTATTTTTGAGAAAGGAGACAATGTGCACTACTTCAACAGCAACAGAATTATTGAGGAAATGGGTCTGACCAACGATAAATTGATCTATTTAGCTTTATTCCTCGGCAGCGATTATACTGTTGGTGTCAGAGGTACACTTCGTCCATCAGCAAAATCGTGTCATATCTCCTGTTTATAGGCGTTGGTATAGTAAATGCAATGGAAATTGTAACGGTGTTCGACAACGTCGACGCACTGAAAAGATTCAAGGAGTGGGCAAAAGCCCCTGATGTTCTCCTGGATGATGCCCTTGAACATTATGAGAATGGTTCCTCTCTCTCAAACTAGCTAGTTTCTAATTATTATGGATATAGCCCCTCAGAAAGAGCTAGAATATAAAGTAGATCACAGGAATTGGAAGAAACATTGGGATATTCCAGACGAGTTCCCTGACCCACGAGTCATCAAGGCGTATAAAACCCCAGAAGTAAAATTTGAGGGCATTAACTTGTGTACGAAGCAACATTCACATTAGGCTGACAGGTCAGACGAGCCCTTCACTTGGGGAACACCAGACATCGACAAGCTAAGAGAATTATGTGAGGTTCGGTTTAGATGGGATAAAAGTCGAATCGATGAGCTGCTTCTTCCGCTTCAAAAGGTTAACAGAATCTTTGCTTTTGTAGTAATGTCTTTTGAATTACAGACTCTAGAAAACAAGAAACAGCAAAAGAAAATGACAGACTACTTCAAAAAGGAAGAGAAAGTTGCCGTTATCAATTCGAAAAGATTGAACAAGGCTATTGAAGTAATGCAAGGCAAGGAAAAATCAACCCCAGAGAAACTAAAACAAGAGGAAAAAATTACCAAGTCGCTCTCGCACCTGATAAATCAAAAGCTGAAGCGAAAGGCTCCGGTGTTTGAAGATAAGATAAGTGAATATACCTATCAAAAGAAGAGAACGAAAAGAACTCCTGGTACCGGGAATTAGTTTATGCTTAGAATTTGCATAATGTTTGTTATGAATAAACCTTTTTGTGTTTGTATATTGATGCCAAGAAAGGATAATATATGATCTTATTAAGAATTAAAAAGAGTTTAATTGAGATGCCTATGGCGCGCTGAAACAGCGGCAAGTTCTATATTTTTGGATGTATTAGAGTTAAAGAGAGGGAGATAAGAATTTAGACTTTCTTTATAGAATGATTGAAATTTTTTCTCATGCAGAGCTAGCGCATGAAAGATACACCGTAAAATAATAAAATAAAATAATGCATAATTCAAAGTAAAATAAACAGGTAGGAATAAAAGACAGGCAATGAGTTATATATCAAGCTATCCTCAGCGCCCTCTAGTAACAATAAATTTCTGATCACAAGAAGTTAGTCTTTTTATGAGTGAATGGCTATTTGAGGTACGCTGAGATCCACAAAATTTGATTTAAACGAGACGTTGCTTACAGCCAACTAATCCGGCGTTCTTGATCAGCTCTTTAGATTTGGCTCGGAGCTCTTTTTCCAGAGCCACTGCACTCTTTTGTGAGAACGAAGGGAAACATTTTTTCGAATTAGGGCTCTGACGGCCTCCCGCTTGATCTGGCGAAATGAGCCCACTCATCCTCTTTGAAGACTGCCTCGAGGAGCAACTCTGTTTGCAAGTGTCTCCTTGCAAATTATGAAATTGCTCTGATAGCAGTCGTTGGTCCAATTGAATCATCTTGCTCAGAGGCAGAGTCACGACTGGGATAGCTTCTGTCCTTAAGCGATGATCACTCAGTTTTCCTTCATCCTTAATGATAGGTCTCTGATGCTCTATTCCATAAGTAACATTAACTCTCTGGTTCGAAGCGGCGGCGGGCTGAGGTCGGCATTTCTTCGAAGAGCTGCATCTTTGAGCCTGCTTCTCTGGGATTTTGTTCCCTCGGTTCGGCGTGCTTTTCCTTGGCACTACAGGATAAGGAACCAATTCAAGTTTGATAGGAAGCTGTTCTTGCGTCGATTTGGTATCAGTGGTCTGCGACGTGTCTGCTATCGGTAATTTCGGGATAAACGTGAGTGATCGATTGCTTGAGGGTGATCGCACTCGCTGCACTGAATTCATACCTTGGCTGCTATTACTCGCCCCAGACAACCTAGCTTCCGATGAATTTCTCGCAAAACCCTTCTTTTCCTGGATTTTTTTGGCCGCATTCTCTTCATGAGATTTCACGACCTTACTAGTAGGGATTTTAAGCTTACTTAGATCGTGATCTTTCTGTTTCTCAGAGTTGCTAGGCTCTCCCAAGAAGATCTCTACTTCCTTTACTTTCTTAACGCTCAAAATTAAAGATTTTGTTTTGTCTCTTGACCTTCGATTGTCCGATCCGATTAGCGTGTCATTTTGCAAACTTGAACTTATCGGGGATTTATTCACTGAAGATGATCGACGACTCACTCGCTTTGCTGTAGAGTTTGATCGCCCAGAATTAAATTGAGTTTCCTTGCTCTTTGGGGTCCTTGCGGTAGCGCTAGTATTTAATGATTTTCTTATGTCGTCAGAGATAGTTTTGTTTTGATTGGAAGGACGGCTAGTCGATAGCGTGCGTCTTAATCGCTTATGGTCCAACGAAGCCTGAGGGTTATCGTTGCCGTGGTCATTCGGATTGATTGTGGAGAGAGATTGAGAGTTCTGACCGTTGCCATGAAGAGATTGGGTTATTAAGCGGTGCTCTCGCGTAGAGTTCCTTTGCTTAAAGCATGCAATGTCAGCAGAGTCTTCAAGATCGTGCCCAATAACAGCGTCTTTATCGAAAGTAACTCTTCTATGTTCTGCTTTTTGAACCCTCTTAGGTGTTTGATCTGGGACGTTCACGATGACCATGTTTGAGAGGTTACAGTCATTCATCGGTACAGCCTGCTGATTTTCCTTGGAATTTCCCAGCGCATCAAAATTCAAGATCCTTGCCATTTTTTTTGAAGATATGTTTAGCAAATCGCCCATCTTTTCTTTGAAATTGCGACTCTCTTGAGCTGTATTATTCGCATTGGCTGAAGCATCAGTGTTTGATTGAGTTAGTCCTAATTCCTTGAATTCAGGGGTAATGAGCCCTTTGACCTCTCTCCTGAATGAAAGAAAGCCATCTCCTTCTGCAGGATCAGCAAGCGCAGCAGATGAGAGATCTAATTTCATACCAAATCTCGCTGACTCTGACTCTCCTTGGTTTGATAGCGCATTAGAGTATTCGTCATTCCTACACTGCTCTCTAGCCGTTTCCCTGCTCGTCAGCACCTCTGTTTCATAAATCTCACAGTCTGCCTGAGCAGGTTGACTTCTTTCAGCTTGGAGGATAAACTCATATTTCGGAGAGCAGACGGAATTCCCAGTTGCTTTCAAATTAAATCCTTTCTTCTTGAAGCCATCATCCTTTTTTCGCTGTGAAAAAGTTGCACTTTGCTCATTTGGATTTTCTCTCGATTCAGGCTTACTTTGAATTTGTTCAGGAATCGCTAGTGATGGAGTCAAGCGGTAGTTCGAAGGCTCACTGAAATTCTCGAAATCGAATTTAACTAGTGATTTTTTGCTCTTTGATCTCTCTGGTTCTACATTGTTAGACTGAGAGTCCACAGCGCCTTCAATCGGATCTTTTTGATACGTAGTACTGACAATGATCGGCTGAGAACTATTCGAAGGGTCCTGCACGTAGTCGTCCGAGATATCGGTTCTACTGAAAGTCTCTACGTATTTCGGCATCGTGCTGGTTTCTGCAAAAATTCGGTTTATCACTGTAGCAACCCTCTCGCATTGAGTCTGGTTCAATGTTTTGTACGAAAATCTCAGTGGATCTTTTGAGAGATTTCTGCTTCCTTGTTGGTTGGGGTCCAGTTCGCTCATTGGTTCTCGCATTTGGGCTTCATTTTGTTGCTTATGTGCCATAATTAAGTTCATAGGAACTCCAAAGCTCTCCTTTCTATTAGAGTTTTTATCTTCTTCAGATAGAAGGCATTTGGAATGGCTAGGAGATGGTCTAACGTTCTTTTCGGGAAGCTTCTTTCCATAGTTTGGATTATTCTCTTTATCCGAGTCTCGACTCACAAACTTCTTTGTTAATTTATTATCAACTGAAGTTTCAACCGATGCATATTTCGAGTCTGCCACAGTCGTTGAAATTTCCGAAAACGGTCTCTCAGAAGGACTCAATGGATGAAGCTTTACTTCATTGAGGAGCTTGGATTTTATTTCCAGGCGGCTTGAATCAATGCTCTTTTCGACGTTAGAACCTTCGAGGAGGTGGAGCCGTTCAGTTGATGAGTTTGGCGATAAGTATTCTTTCACCTTCTGCTCAGAATGGTATCCAAACAGGTAGCCTGCTTTCGCCATCTTCGAAATGGTTTCTTCCTCTTCTTTGCTGTGAGAAACTATTGAGTTATTACTCTCTTTTGTGAGCTGCGCTTGACTTGGCGCAGAATTGTTTGAGGTCGGAAGTGACTGCAGTTTTATAGGCGCTCGAAGGGATTCTAACCTGGAGAGTTCCTGAATCGGAGAACGAATTGCCTGTCTTCGTGATTTCGCAGTGCTCAGAGCGTCGTCATCACCAGAAATTCGGTAATCTGAGACTGTGTCTCTCCCAGTCATGCTAATTCTGCTGTCATTTATTTTTGAGTGCTGCATTTGGGCTTCGAGAGACCCTTGTCGATTGGAAAGCGCAGAATTGTTAGAATGAGAGTCGTCGTCCCACAATAGGAAACTTATTTTCTGACGGCTTGTCATTTGTGCGATTAAAAAATATGAAATTTAAATTTACCGAATAGATAACGACCAAACCAAATCAAATTAAATTACTCGCTTGTTTCACTCTAATTGAACTGAAAAACAAGTATTGATGCGAAAGAAAGTCCAATAGTCAATATTCTTGGAAATTTGAAACCACCAAGGCTGTCATAGTGGGAAAAAGACTCACAATTCGTATGGATGAGGTTGTGTTGTTCTCTTGACGGTCTTGATAATTGTGAGTTGGCTTTGAAGCTAATAGATTTTGAGGTTTTGAGTGATAGTTGGATTTCTTTGCTTTTGCCTACTAACAATTCTGAATATTTATATATTTGCATTTTTTTTATACAAAAGGCGATTGAGTCTTTTATCAATTCCAAACAGAATGAACAGACAACATGTCCATTAAGGACCTGAACAGAATACTGCAAATTGCTTGTTTACCAATAAGTTGGGCAAATGTGGCTAGCGTTGACCTGAGAAGTAAGTAACTTTTCATAGAAAAAAATCCCTCTTTAAAATTATTATTTTAACTTTCCGCAATGACTCTGCAGATTTCTTGTAGTTTTTCTCAATTATGTCACGACTGTAATACTAACAAAAAAAACTGAATAAGAAGCAGATTTCAATAAATCCGAGAAATAACGTGTGCTTCGGATAAATCAAAAACCTTCGATTTTTACCTCCCAGTAATTATCTTTTTATCAATTGTCTTGGAACTTTTTGAATTCTTCATGCAAGTTTTTATCTTTAGCGACGAGAACGAACTTTTTCTCATATTCTATTTCCTCTACAACAACTTTCCTCTTTATAATCAATACAATGATTTCCATCTCTTCACAGAAGATTTCTAAAGTAATGGTATTAACCAAGGACGCTTTTCGTCGCACTTTTCGAGATTTGTCTCATCTCGGACATCGACTGATGATAAATCATTTTGAAGTCGATGGAGAACAGAATTTTCTAAGGATCATCATCGGTGTTGTAGCAGTTTGTCTGCTGCTTCTTCTTGGAGCGAGTATTTCCCCATACATAAACCAACAAATATCCAGCGATACGAGAGATACTGTGTACTTGAATATCATGGAACCTCTTGCCTTGGGTAAATCCAGCCTTTGCACTTTTCAAGCGAAAGGCGAAGGGAATCTTATCCTAAACACTTCACTCTCAGCGGACGAGCGAATCGTATTTATTTCATTCCCCGACAGAGTTCTCAAGAAACTCAAATGTATTACATACGAGTCAAACCTTCCTTTCCACAAAGCTGACACCGAAGGTACAATAATAAACGTTTTTACTGGTGAAGGTCATGAATTCTTTGCAAATAACACTGCAAAGGACGAAGGAGGCATACTTGTTAAATCACGGACTCCGCTCCGTGTATTTGTCAGAAATAAAGACGCCGTGCTGGCTCATTTTACGAATTTGACAGCATCTTTGGTGAGAAGTGTCGTCCACTTCAATTCTCAAGTCGAAAAGATTGGATCTCGAGCACCAAAGTTTCTTGCTTTCGCAGGAGAGTTTGTGTTTTCCAATAATCTCGATCCCGAAGCCATCGCTTCTTTGAAGAAACCGAAAGTTTTCCTCTACCTCACTCCTGAGCTCGACGAAGTTGATTTTACAGCTCTCTCCACATTCCATGAAGGTGCGAGCTTGAAAGTGAATTTCGGATTCAAAGATCATGGAGAGCAACTGGCATTCGTGAAGATATCTGCAATTCTCAATCCAACATCTGCAGAATCAGCTCATTCCAAAGGTTTAGTCATTTCTAAAGTCGAATTGGTTGATCCGAAGAATGTGAATCAATATCGTGCTTACCCCAAGACTATTTACTACCTCATCATGAGTTTTCTGGCGAGTCTCACAGGCTTATTTGTATTTAACCTTTCTAATCCGAGATCATACAGAGGCAAAACAGAAGCTATTAAGCCACCAGAGCAGTTGACCTCTCAACTAGTTAGCGAGTTGAATCGAAGATGATTAGCCAAGCTTGGGTCATTTATATGCTGAATAACTTATTACTACTCTCTACATAAAAAAACATGCAGTGCTTCCTAAAATGGATTTCACCAAGCAAATTTTATTACGTTGTAAATACGTGTAAATATTGTCCAAGATTTTGAATCATTACTATATAAATTAGAAAGTTGCCAATTTAGACAACTAAAGCAAAAACACTAACGAAAAAAAAACTACCAGATCAATGCTAACCTATCTAAAGTATATGTCTTTGGGTGTAGCGGGTAGTGCAGGCTTATTCCTTCTTTATCATACCCACAAGGTAAAAGAACTGCTCGAAACATCATGATAACATCGCTTCAAAGTTATTTTCCGTAGAATGGAGCGATTCGCACACAGTTAAAAGTCTCTTGACTCAATATACAATGAATACACTAATGAAAACGATTGGAAAGATCCAAGCCAAAAAATTCGACAAAGAACTTGAAAACGCGCCAAAAGTCAACGAAGAACTTCTGTTGTCGCTCCTTCAAAAAAACAAAGACACAGTTTACGGAAAGGAGCATCGCTTTGCTGAAATCAAGTCCAAGGAGCAGTTTTCAGACCAGCATCCTTTGACTTCCTACGAACATTATGAAAAATATATCGCGAGAATAGAAAAAGGAGAACAAAAGATCCTCACGGCTGATCCAGTGGTCAGAGTCTCGACCACCAGTGGGACTTCGGGGTACAAAACTGTAATAAATGATTTTTTTTGGCCGTCCAATGAATTTGTATAATAGGAACTTCCGGCGATTGCAGACATGAGCAGGAAATTTTTCACGAAGGGGATAACTGTGATCATGGACGCCATGTTCAAGGCATTTCCTGGTGCGTCTGGATGTCAAAAGACTTTAAAGATAATGTTCAACCCTGTTTTCAGCAAGACAAGTGGTGGAATACTAAAGGGGCCGAGTTCATCTAGTCCTAAAGACTCGAAAAATCTGCTCCATTTATATACCACACCAGCAACAGCGTTATGCGAGGTTTACAATGAGCAGGATTTGATGTATATGCACCTGCTCTTTGGACTCAAGGACCGAAAGCTTGGAATGCTTGAAGCAAATTTCTCTTCATATATATACCATATGTTCATTTTCCTCGAGCATAACTGGGAGAAACTAGTTGAGGATATTCGCCTCGGACGAATAAGCCCTGACGCAACTCCAAAGACCGACCACGATCTGAGAGAGCGAATTATGAGAGAAGCCAAAATAACACCAGTAAGCTATTTATTCTTATTTGGACATTACTATCATCTAACTATCTCTAATAGGATCCAAAGCGTGCTGCTGAGCTCAAAGAAATCTTTGAAAAAGGCTTCTCAGCGAGCACTTGTAGGGAGATCTGGCCAAAAATAAATCTCATTTTGACTGTGTCGACAGGATATTTCGCTTTTTATGGAGAGATGCTTAAAAGCAAATACGCAGGTGACGTTCCGATCTATAATCCCGTATACGCAGCAACTGAAGGGATTATTGGAGTTAATACCAACCCAGCGGAGGCATCATACACTTTAATCCCAAGCACAATGTTTTATGAGTTCATCCCTGCTGATCAGATGCATAAACCCCAACCAGAGACAAAATACATAGATGATCTTGAGATAGGTAAAGAATATGAGCTTGTGATCACCAACTTGGGTGGTCTGTGCCGCTATCGGTTTGGTGATGTGATCAAGGTCGTAGGATTTAACAAGACATCTCCAAAAATTGAAGTGATGTACAGGAAGGGACAGTTTTTGAATTTGAGAGGGGAACGATTGAATGAAAAAGATTTCTTGGCTGCTTTAGCAAAGACTTTTTCGCAATATAAAGACAAACAGCTTGCTGAATATGCCTGTGTAGAGTCACCACTGTTCCACGAGAAAGTCTCAAAGACAAAGTTTAAGACCCCAAGATATATGGTGTATCTCGAGCTCGAGAATAACGATTCTCTGACTGAGAAAGAAAAGCAGATTCTTGACCAAGAATTGGCGGAGATCAATTCGTACTACAAGGAAGATAGAGCCCAAGGTACTTGTGGAATAATGAGTTTATAAATTGAAATATTTATTACTTTGAAATTAGGAGCAATTGATCAGGCGTTGGTAGTGACAGTCGCTAAGGGCACTTTCCAAAAAGTGCGACAGGCGATTTCTGAGGGAGGAAATCCAAACCAAATTAAGATCCCTCGTGTCATGCGAAATGAAAACTTAATTAAAATTTTGGAGGAAAACAAAACTAATTGAGCGATTTCAGATCATTGAGTGTTTGTTGTAAACTAGCTTTATACATGAATGCCATAAATAAGAGTGGGAACCTTGCATAGTAATGATAAAGATAAAAGACCAGTTAGGCTAGTTTATAAAAAGTCAAAACGTTAAACGTCCTCTCTTTTATTTCGAGTATATCCGATTAAAGGAGTTCATAGCAACAGGATTTAGTTATGAATCAGATTTGCTAGGTCAGATTCACAATATTATGTCAATTGCTTTTGGTTTTAAGTGAAGACAATTCCATGAGGAAGGGTCCTATAAAAAAGACCCCCCCAAGTCATTAATAATGCTATTTTCAAACAAACGTCTTTTTTCAAGTAACCATAGTTGAACAGATTGTTGAGAGGTGTCTCTCCCTTTATTATCAACGCAGTGAAATGAGCCCGATGTTTTGATCTTTAATGGACGAGCAAACAAGTAACGCGAAGTTTAGTCGGTCTACAACAAATTAATTAGAGCTACTCTTACCAGATCATCAGATCTCCATCCGCTACTCTGATTGACGTGGTGAATACATTCTCCGCTCTATTTTCATTTAATGTAGAAAAATACTACAACGAGCTCGAAATTGAAAACATACAGTTATCACAGTAGGAATTGTGCTTGAATTTTAATGACTTATTGAAATAGAAAGCAAAACGCTAGCTTTAGAAGCACAGTCCTGGTACATAGGCCTCATTATTTATTCTCTTCCTCTCTTAATATAGTTTTTATTTTTTCAGATGGCAAATAAAATGAAATACTACTCTTAATTTACCTCAACACAGCAGAAGACTTTATTTTACGTTAATAAAAATGAATTAATTACCGAAAACTTAAGCAGCCTTTTTTTTTGAAATATTTTACGAAAATTTATATTTATTCAAATTGAAAAACCGAATTAACAAACTACTTGACACCTAAAAAGAATATATAGGTTCTGACTATGTACTGTAGTTGCTGATTTGTTGAGAGAAAAGGAATCTGTCTCGCATAAGTCCAACTGGCTTTCACAAAAACTCGCTCGCTCTCTATTTCTATGCTTGAATTAGTGAAAACTGCTTCAGTAATTAGAAAGAATTTCGACTAAGAAATCGTTTCTGTGAGATAATTTTGGAGGCCTGTTTGCTTTAATTCTGGCACCATGTGAGAATACGGTCCATAATGTGTTGCATTATCGATAGTAAGCTAATTCTTTTATCAATTTCAATTAAGCACCTCTCAGCAAGAAATTTGTATTTCCAAAGAATGTTTCAGAACGAAATCAACTTCTTCAATTTTGAGTTGCAAATTTTATTTCGATTTAGCGATGGTCGTTATTAAGTTTTCATTTAATTAAGGAGCCTTGTTCTCAAAAAATTCTAAATTCGGATTAAAACGGAACTGGAAGATCTTCTAAGGTTTAAATTCTGAGCCTCCGTAACCTGAAAAGAAAAGAGAGCCAAACTTTATTTGCAGTCATAAACCTCATTACGCTTGACCCACTCACCGAGAAGGTTGCCAACGCAGTGGATTTTCGGGCTATTTCTAATTGTTTAACGAAAAAGTCGCATTCAAACTTTTGAAACATTGCGGTACTGAGTGAAAAATCTCCTTTTCTTAATAATTTTGATATTCTTCAAATGGCAAAAAACTTCAAGGTCAAGCGAAGATTCATCAATAAATCCGAGGTTCCACCCTTATTTCATGCTGGATCCGAGGAAAGTCCTTCAAAAAGGGACATTACGCAGAGCTATCGACTACCGAAAATTTTCTCACCAACTCTTTCCTCAATGAAAACTATCACCTCTACTCACAGCAGATCAACAAGCCATTCCACTCATAACCTCCTCCATCCGAGCCTTTCAGCAGATCTGAGTCCCAGCAACAACTCTTCTTTCCAATTCTTACCCATGCAGATGTTTAAAAAGAAAAATCTTTGGCTCCTAATCCCTCAGATGCTGAGGGTAAAGGACTTCCGTCAGAGTCTCTCCACCATGGATATACTCCTGGACAGTCTACGCGAGAATTTAGTCATAGCGAACCTCATCAGCGACATGCCCGCGAAAAAAGATATTGAGATCATTCATGATAAAATTTCCACATGCTTTCGAACGATCCAAACGAAGCTTCAGAGTTGCTCAGGCGCTGAGATCTTTACCTGGAAGTTTTTATCAGAGTTTCGGTTTAGCATTCAGCCCTTGAATACGTTGTTTTTGCAATATCCTGACGCAATGAACGGAGTCAAAAAATTTTTAGGCAGCCTTTCCGAGCTTTCGATTATGAATGACAAAGAGACGCTCGAATGCATTCCTAACTGCACCACCAGCAACGTCAAATCATTAGCAACGAGTATAATAGCCGAACACGCCAGACTTGTGAGTATGATGGATCAAATGAAGTTTCTAGTTCGACATTCTTCTCATAAGCTTCGGCCGCTAATCAATGCAGCATCTGATGATAAAATCAGGCAGGACCTCGAGAAGCTCGCAACCAGAGCAGTGAAATTCTACGAAAAAACGTACCAAGAGCTTTCTTTTATCACTCGTGTCTCGCAAAAGGAATTGCAAAACTATTTATTTCAAATGGAATCAGAACTGGCTTTTGTCTCGAGTCATTATAGAAGATATCTGCATGTGAGCACTGAGATTTCCAAGATGATACCAAAGCAAGAAAGATACTTGGACGTCTGCGCTCGTGTAAAAGAATTGCAAGAGCAAGTTATAAATTCTCATCAGATATTTATCAATAAAAACACTCAAGTGCCTATGCTGGAAATTGTTTCGCCAAATAGCGAGCCATCTGTATTATTAGATAAACTGAAACAATTGAAAGGCGAGATCGTTAGTCTTAAAAAGTCGCTGGCATCCGATAAACCGACAGAGGATACTACTTTGTTAGTTAATCAGTTGTATGAATTGACAAGAAGAAATCGAGAGATGATTTATGAATCAGAAAGAATCATCAATAAATCAAATAAAATTCTCAAAACTTTTGATTTTTTGAAAAAACTCTCTTCGCTTCTTCAAGACCTCAGCTTCAAAACGCGAACGCTCCAAGACGAAGTTGAAGTTTTATTCAACGAGGACGACACAGAACCGGGCCTGTTTGATCAAAAAGTGAAGCAGGTCGCTGCAAAGCGGAATGAAATTCGATATGAACTGCTTTATTACTACTGTCAGATTTCGTCTCAAGTGACGAAGGTGCAGAACAGTCATCCCGAGTTAGAAAAATATACAAAATTTTTTGAGCAGGTGACAATCAAATATATCCAGAAGGCAGAAGACCTTGCACTAAGGCTGTGCGATCAGAATGAAGATTCGGAAACTATATCTAGCTTTGAATTTTATCAAAACGTTAGGATCATTCTGAAAGAGGAGTCGAAATATTTTCCTAACTTTTTAAACAATCAAGACCTTCTCTCACTAGTGGATGATATGCTTAATGCTGCAAATCCAAAAATTACTAAAAGATTGCGCAGAGATCACGAGGTTGGCTGCTTCGAGGACGAGTTACTATTCTTTGATGATCTTGCAGACAATTTGACTTACTTAAAAACGCTTTTTGAAATTTTTAAGCCGTTCACGGAAAAATATTTCATAGAACCAGAGGAGAGATTGGAGTATTTTGAGGAGTTCTCTAGTGAAACTTCAGAGCTTCGTGTAAGAGTGGAGCACATTTGTGAGAACTCCAAACTGGATTGGGAGGTCATTAGCATTGTGAAGGAGCAGTTGAGATATATAGAAGCCGCTGAGGAATACATCAAGCTAATTGGATCAATTTCTCAGCTGTTATCGCTAGACGTTCTCGCCAATGAGAAAAGCTTCCAGACTTTACTGACGAGCTATTATCAATACTTGAACAGTTGGGCAAAATTTGAAACGAGCTTTAACAATCATAGCATGTATTCCTCGTTGCTATTCCGCTTTCATGAAAAAATTGTCCAAACTGTGGGAATATTGCAATTACTCAGAGCGATGCTTGAAAACAAAGACTATAGTCTGACTGTTGAAGAAGCCACTAAAATATCGAAGTTTTTAGAAGCTGATACATCTTTATTTGATGAGCTGCTACCAATAAAGGAACTTATTGAATATATCAACACTTTTCTGGTGATCTCCTCCGAAACGTCAGAGCACGTCAATTCAATCGTCTTCCTCTGGTACCAGAAGCACCAAATCGACTTCGACAGGATAAAATCAACAGCAGAAAAAAATGAAAACGTGGCTGACAAAACCACGAAAAACCTGGAAGAATTTAATTCCAAATATACTCACATCGATACGAACCAAGCAATGTTGTCGAGGCTCACTAAATACACCATAGAATCACAATTTCTTTCAATTTTCATAAAAATAGCAGGAATGAAAAGCGAATACAATAAACTCGAAGAGAGCAGTTGGGAGCTGATCGTCGCCGAAAAATCAATTTTAACTCTTAAAACAAATTTATTCCAGCGCTTAGATGAAATTCGTTTAAAGCTTAAAAAGGGTCGCAAGTCTCCGAACCATGACTACGAAACCCTTTCTGAGGTCCAGACCGTTTCTGCCGAGTACTTAAAGAATTTACTCGAACTTCAAGCAACAGAGCTTCAGAACGAAATTGAATTCGGCTTATCAGAAAATGGCTCACCTGTTCAAGAGTCTCTTCAAATTATGCAGGCAGATGCTAACTTTGTGTCGAAGTTTTATGGGCTTATCTGGAAGAAGATGGTCAAAAGAGAAATTGTCCCTGCTGAAATACAAAATATAGCTAGGAAATATGGACTTTTGTTGACAGTTTCGGGAAAATCGTTCTATCGAACAAGCTCGAAAGCTTATATTGGGAAAGTGTTGGCGACTTTGGAAATCGGAGGAATTAAATATAGCTACAAAGTTGAAGAGTTTGTGAAAATCACAAGAGAGAGTAAAAAAACTTCGATTTGAATGAAAAATTTTAATTGTTTTTTAGGCGTCGAACTCATCGAAGGAGTCTCGGAAACAATTGCTTCTGACGAGAAATCAAATTGGTCGTTGAGTTGGATAGTAAAGTCTTCGAGACTCTACCCATCAGAGCTGACGTTTACTCTTTCAGAGTATTGAGGATGGAACTGTATTGTGAGCATTGACGCTTCAAAATGAAGTCTCGAGCAGCTCATATCATTTTTCAAAACTTTATAAAAAAACTTGGAGTTTAGGCTCCTCAATAATTTGTTAAACGAATTTTTTGTCAGTGTTTATTTCGATAACTCATGCATTCATGTATCATGGTAGCATTGAATTGCTATGTTACCGCAACTATTTTTCAAAAGCCGATATAAATTATCAAGCACAATTTAACTTTTTTTTTTTTATTGAATTGCTGAATCGTGAGCCTGCTTCGCCACCATTCGTAGAAGGAAGAAGAGTCCGTGATTTGTGGACATTCTATTGGGAAAACTTTTATGATTAATACAATTTATACTTAGGTATTGAAGTTCTTAAAGAATGAAAGATATTAGATACAAATACGTCACTGATCGAATGAAATATCATAACATACACAGGTATTTTACTTGACAAAATAAAACTATACTCTTTGTACCAAAGATAAGAAACAGATGATATTAATATAAACAAAAATCGAATGAAAGAAGAAGAGGAAGGGCTCAATGATAGAAACTTAGGTTCTTAATTAAAGAATTGGCCGTGCGGAATACTTACTCAAAGTTGCTTATGTTGAGTTAAAGGGTCTTCTTATTTGTTTACTTAAAACTCGGATCAAGCTTGCTTTTAGCGTTTCAAAGTTAATCGGTTTCGTGATAACTTCGTCAAAGCCAGCCCTCAAGCATTCATGAGTGAAATCGGTCGAACTATTTCCAGAGAGGCAGAAACTTTGAATCCTCGCGAATCCCATAGACTCAGTGAAGACGTTGATCTGCGTGATTGCTTGTGTGCCTTTCAGCTCAGGCATCTCCTCGTCCATGAGAATCACTCCTATCTCTTCAGCTCTTGATTTAACAAGTGCAACAGCCTCTTTTCCATTACACGCTTCTAACGTTCGGAACCCTTGCTTTTGACACCATTCTTTCAGTATGGCAACATTGAATTTATCATCATCAACTATCAGCACTTTCTGGCCTGAAAAGAGAGAAAGAGAGTTTTGAGTTTGAGAGAACCTGCCCTGTAAGGCTCCCTTCGAGTCTGAGATCGAAAGGTCGGTAGAAACTGAAGGAGTTCTGGTTTCCACTGGAATCAGTATTTCGAACGTTGTTCCAACGCTCGGATGCGAGTCAGCTTTGACACTGCCTTTCAATTTATCGATCAACTGTTTTGAGATCCAAAGTCCTAGACCAGTGCCCATTTGATTAATTCCTTCATCCGAATGCACTTGCTTGAACTTCTGGAAGAGTGAGTCGATTTGCGATTGGTTCATCCCGCAGCCACTATCAATAATCTTGATTTTAAGGAAACCTTTGGCATCGGTTGTACTGAGCTTCTCCTTGCTTCCCCAAATTTCCTTCAAATTATTCAGCTCGAAATAGTTGACTTTATTGGAGAGGAACCTGCACTTGCTGGATGAATAAACACAGATGTTCTCTCCCCCATTCTTTTCGGAGATAGACTCATTACTCACTTTAGCTGAGCGATCGTTTTTTCTAAGTTGCAATGAGGTTGTCGGTACCCAATCGAATTCTAGAGAAACAAATCCGTCACGAGTGAATTTGACAGCGTTAGTAATGAAGTTTATTATGATTTGCATAAATCGCTGCTCATCAACTGAAATTCTTGAAGGGAGGTCCTTTGAGGCTCTCAGAAAACCTCGCAGACTCTTATTATTTATGAGACTTCCACAGATTGTCCACACTTTCTGAAGAAAAGCCAGAGTGTCAACTTCCTTCAGGCAAACTTCTACACTCTGGAAATTATTCTTGCTCCAGTCCAGAGTACTCGTTATCATAAGACGGAGATACTCGCCTGCTGCAACAGCCTTTTTGAGGTGTGGTAAGAGTTCGTTCTGAGGAGAGCTCTGGCTAGCCATCAGCGTTAGGTTACCAAGAACGATGTTCAGAGGGTTTTTCAACTCGTGAAATGAGGTGGCGATGAAGTCTTCGAGAGAAGCAAGTTTCGCTTTTAGGTTTTTGACCTCAGCAGTGAGATCATCGATTTTAGTCTTGTCTCTTGGGCCATCTTGGGTTTTAGGTTCTTCATAGCTGTCAGTCTTGGTTAGAGGCTCAAGAGCAAGCAGCAATAACAGAGGGAACCACAGTGAGCTTAACATTGCATTAGTCTGACTCCCATTAAAATTTGAATGGTCACCAGCCATATATAGCAAGAGTCCCTGTGATGCAAATGAGACCCATGGAGTAAGCGGAGAGGCGCAAGTGTATTTTGCGATTAATAGGGAAAATAATTGTTTCTGAGGGCCCAGTTTGTCCGATGAAAGAAAATATGAGAAAACACCTGTGATTCCATAGAATATTCCAAAGTAGATGCCTTGCAAGCGGCTTGATTTTGAGCTAAGTGAGTAACTCAACCCGAGGTAAAAGAGAGAAGTAAAAAAAGCCCACAGGAACGGGTCAGAAGGTAATGAGGCAAGAAAGACGATACAAGCGATCAGCTGATGGCGATACTCTAGCAATTGGTTCATTTGCCCTCTGCCCTTCTCAAGGTTCTCCTCAAGAGAGCAGATATTGGATTGCAAATATTTCTTTAGCATTTGCACGAATTCTTTCATTTCAGGATTGCGCGTTGATAATTTTTTTCTGATTTCAATTTATTAAGAGCACTTAATCTGCTATTATCTGATGAAAAAAAATCGCTGGTGTTGTTCTTCGAGAATACAATCCAGTAAACGAAAACTTGCATCGGTCATTAATTTTTAATAAACTTCTTTATAAAAACTTCAATTAAATTTATTAAAAACATCAGTAAATAGAACAAGAAAGCTGTCAACGCCGGAAAAATTTGTCATGAAATTTCATGAGACAAGCAGCCATTCGTAATAAATCAAGCCATTGTGGGCACCTTTTATCACGATAGCAGGTTTACGGATATATAGAAAAATTTTACGGTATATCACATTTACAACTGCTGATTAAGTTATTTTGGAACTTTTATGCTTTACCTCAGAACACCAGCAAATTTTTTTAAAAACACGTTACGAACCTTCTAAGCTGAACAATTCCGATTTTTCTCAAAGAATAAATAAAACCCGATCTTTAAGAACGACATTCTATTTGTAATTTTTTTTGAAATCACTGTCGAAAATTTTAAAATTAAAACTATGGTCTCACCTTTTCTAACTCACAATTGGATCGAGGTGGCTTTCAAATCGGCTATTGTAGTTTGACATTCATTGCCTTACTTGGATTCTGAAAAGGAATCATGAAAAGGTTGTGTTTAGTAGTAAGGAGTGGGGAAAGCAGAACTTTATTTAATCCTTTCCATTTATTGAGTCGATGTTCACAGTTTCAAGTTCAATAGAGAGAGAGCTCGAAAAATGTCGTTGCACCTCATCCCTAAACTTAAGCTACGAAAGAAATTGATGAGATTCAAGCTGACGGAAATCATCAAAATAGACTCTGGATCTGCTTTCCATAAAATTTTAATAGCGGACAGAAAATTTATTGATGCCTTGAAAGCATCGAGAGAGTTCTGTTTGGTAGCTTGTTTTCTAATAACCCCTGCTTGTATATTAGGATAAACTTAGTAGTTTGTAAATGTAAAAAGCAAAGTCAGATCTTTGGACATGATTTTCGGTGAGATGTTGCATGCTTATATTTGGAAGAACTTACACAGCTGTTCAGGGTGCTTATTAAATCTAAATTGTTGTCCGATGCAATAAATACAAAACTCTTCAACAATTTTGCTCAGTAATATATAACAACTAACACATCATGATAATATTGCTGCTAGTTTCAATACAATCAGCCTTATTGAATGCTAATTTGTTAACAAGAGAGCAAAGGATTGTAAATAAATGTGTAGTTTCAGCAACAATTTTGTCTTCAGCAGAATAAAGCGAAATAAATGCTCTCATCTATTAGTGTCTGTTCGGCTTTGCCATAAAGAATGATATTACTGGGAATTGCATTCGAGAATTTTGCGGAACGATCGTAATTGCTCCCGAATTCACAGCTTATTTCATTTTATCATGTATTCAAGCAATCAATGCTAGACGAAGCAAAACATGAGTTATGAGTTGTATAGGATACTTCCAAGACTTAGCCGAGCTGTCGAGTACTATCTATATGTTGTTAAAGATAACTGGGAAGAAATATCAACAATGTATATCAAGAGCGAACTATAGAGTCAGAATTTGATTTTCTTTTAATACTCGAATAAAAAAGTTCTACAATCCCAATTCAAAAATATGACCGTGAATGGCCTCACAAATTCTTTACTTTCCTAACTAATTGCTATTAGAATTGAAACCTCGTTGCTAAATAGGAGTCAGCCTACATCACTATATTATTGTGGTCATTTCAAACTTATAAAACTATTTCTCTTTGATTTGAATCTCTTTTACAGATCAACAAGGCGCTTTCATATTGACCACTAATTCACAGTTTTCAATCAAATAGAGAGATGAGATCCTTAATCGTTATTTATGTAGCAAGATGAACTAGTCACTCCCATACAAATATCGCAGTTAAATATATTTAGGTTAATTTAATGATTTCCTCCAGTCATTTCAAATAAAGGGGCCCTTCTTGAGCGCGCCACTTGTGACCCACTTTCCTCTGACGTCTCCGAATTCATCGCTGCGTACCTATAATCTCCTCTTAGTTTCTTGTACTTGAACAACAGCCAGCAAGCTCCAAAGAGAATTCCTATCAAGCCAATTCCGCAGACCACAATAAGGCCAATGATGAAGTTTTTATTCGGTGGCTTAGAGATTTTCAGATTTATTATCTGCGCTTCATAAGAGATTGGAACCTCCCAAACTTGGACACCTCTTTTCGAGCCTCTGACTAGCGCTTTTACAGTGGCATAATAAGTCGAGTTGGTCTCTAATTTCAGTGAATGTGAGAGTTTTGGACGAGTTTTCGCATTCAGATGCAAATCTTCCTCTAATGATTCGCTAAATTCATAGACCCAAGGGTCTCTTCCAATTGCCTGGGATAGCTCGAGAGGTAAGTACGAGCACATTGAATAACTCCAACTAAAAACAGGGTCTTTTGCTAAAACGACGGTGTACTCAGCAGTAATATCAAACTCTGTGAAGAAACGAGCGTTATGACTTTCTTTTGCACTGAAATCGACTCGAGTCCACGTCAGATTGACCCTTGAAGTTTGATTTTCGAGCTCCTGGATGCTGAGTTCGATAAATCCGTTCCCTCCTGCACTGAAAAACTCGCCTGGAGCAGCGGTATAATTCGAAAGCATTTGAATTTCAAAATTATAAAGAGCTTCCCTTATTGGATCTTGCACATCATCTATCAACCCCTCAGTGCCCTGAACTCCGATGTAAACTACGCCTGGCTCAATAACGCTTAAAGTACCCAATGCAATTGAGGTGTCTTGTGAGTGACGAACTTCGAGGTCAAAATCGTGATTGAGAATTTTGTCGGTGCTGGTAGCTGCGGAAAACCTAACGGCACCAAAGCAAGAGACCGCCTTGATTGATAGCGTTCCGCTTTGATTTACATAAATCTCGTATACTTCGATCTCTCCAACACCGACCCTTGACGTAAAGGTTGTTCCTATCGGGATTCTGATTGTATCTATACGATTTGCGACAACAGATATGTTCAAAGAGTGATTGTAAGGATTGCTAATATTCAATGTGTACAACCCGACAACCTCCGCGACTTGCAAGACTTGTTGATTTCTTACAGATCCCCACAGATCGCCAAATATAGTATTATTTCTGAGGATCGCAACCGAGTATTTTTGCTGCTCGATGCCTAGCTTTTGGTTATCATAAACCAAATTTACCACTGGCAGATGCCTGATTTCTTGCTCGGTAAGATTTTCAACAGCAGTAAATTGGTCGTTATGGACGTTTATGTAGAATTTGAGCCTCTGGTTCGAGAATGGATAGGCCGTCCAGCAATTGAATTCGAATATTTGGTACTCACCCTGCCCAATGAAAGCAGGAGACATGGTACCTTCACTAAGATAAACGCTCGAATCCTCTTTTGTCGCCATTATTAAGTAAGAAGACGGTTCTCTTCCATAAACAGCGATATAATACCCGAAAATAGGAAGAAATGGTCTAGTGGGGGTATTATTCGTATTATTATCAGGGTTTTGTGGGCTTTTCGGAGAGCTGAGGCTTAATTGTACAATTTTTTGTCCTTGTGAGGGAATTGCCGACCAATTATATGAGGTTCTTGACACATTCTCATTATTGCTGACATAAATTTCCGGTTCTCCGCTGTAAATGATCATAGTGATATCGGTTTTCGAATCCAGCGCAAAATTCATATATTGGAATATTTCATACTTATTCTTCTCGACCACGTAACGTAGCGGTCTTCCATCCTGGAGAGTAATTGGGCGATTTGGAAGCGCAATGACAACAAAACCCCGAGCTCGAGTTTTTGCTGCAACTCCTATTATATACTCACAGTTGCCACAGAAATTCTTTGGATCAGTCTTATTGCTAATCAAAATAATTTCTCGTCCAAACGCATTGTTTGAGCTATTAGAGGCCCACGTGCTAAAATACCTTGGAAGAGCATCAAGAATATCCTCATCTTCAGACATTGGATTGATCCTTGCTACCACCTGACCCTCTTCGTCAGAAACAATGACTTTAAATTCGTCATATATGTAATTACGCCAACTAAAATATTGTATCTTGCCTGCTTCCAACTGGAAATCGGCGGGAATCCCTTCATACAAAGGCATGATTTTATTCTCTTCGTAAACAACCGTAATTACAAAAGAGCAATCTGAAAATCCGTACACTCCAATGGTCCAAACCCCTTCCATTGATAACCTTGGCAGGATATCGTCGTTTGAGATTTCTAGACGCTCTCCTTTGAACATCGATGAAGTAAACTCCGCGTTTCCAAGTACGAATGAAGGTCTAGCGTGAGCTCCGTAAGAAACGACTAATGCAGGGTCGCCATCGGTGAGTGGAGATACAGAGATCAAAATAGTGCAGTTAGGCTTCAGCACCCGAATTTGGAAGTATTTATGCTCTTCATAGGCCACAAATGAAAGCATAGGCCTTCCAAGCTGAAGAGGCACGATAAGAGATGTAGCAATAACTGTCATATACTCAGAAAACGCCGGCGGCTCTATCGGTATCGATGGAAATGTTGTTCCTGAGTCTGAATTATTGGTATTTGCATTTGTATTCGGGCCTTGATTCACCACGGTTATGGCTAGAGCACACTGTAGTTCTCCATCCTCTGTGCAAACTTCCAGATCCTTGGGAGGAATTTCGAGTCGATAGGTTGGAATTGCCCTCAATCCATGCAAGGTTGAATAAGAATAGCTTGTATTGGTCGGCCACGTCCATTTTTGAATTCTCGGATGAACTTTTCTATTGATTAGGCTGGCATAAACTCTCAAATCGAAAGAAATTGCTGTAAATATGATTTCTGTAGGACTCTCACTCGATTTTGGGATAAAATAGAGATGAGTAGGTGTCTTTTGGGGAACAGAAATCGTTGCTACGATACCCTCTGGAAGATGCTGGTAATCGCCGTCGCTACTTGCTGTGAGAGAAAAGTAAGCTGGAGTATCAGATTCTGTTGAAATGGTAATGAAAATAAAACATCTCACGCCTTGTCCGAGCTCTTTGTGTTCAGCACTGCTGTTACAAGCCTGATCTATATATTTCTTGCTGATATGGCCCGTTCGTACTCCTTTTGACATCACGAAATCAGCGTTGTCTGATGAGGGGAATGGATTCGAGCTATTGTAGGAAATGTACATCTCTACTTGTCCTGATTCATCAGAATTGCTGAGTCGTATGGACTCTTCCTCGTTGTCAATTTCGAGTCTATAATATCTTTTCCCTTTGGAGTCGAGGTATATCATAAAAGATTCGCGCATGCGCATTGTAACGATATAGTTGGAAGTCGCATACATGATTCCAAATCTGTTGATGGAGTTGGTAATAGTGTCATTTTCGTAGACACGGACATAGTAGGTACCTTCTAAACGGAAATTGCTGTCTTTTTTCGTGAGCTTAAGTTGACCAGTATCGCTTTTAAACTGATAGTTGTCTTTCGTCGGAATCATATCCTCATTGCTGGCGTACATTGTGTATCTTCCTCCGTAAGATTGCAGCACGATGTCAATCTCTCTTTTGACTTGAGAGAATAAACTCACGCTGAATGAGAAGAGGAGGCTAGATTTTGGTTCGACTTCAAAATACTGAGTGACTCCCTCGCTTAATTCTATAGATCTCATGTCGTCACTCGGCTGCTCATTTGAACTTGGTCTGAAATAAGCTATTATCGAATAGGTCGAGACTTCAACACCATGAACGTTTATATAGTAAGTCCCTGCGAGGTGCTTATCCTTCGTGCTTTCTTTATCGATTACAAATGAGTTCATAAAGCTCATGGCAATCTCGCTAGTCTCTAGTGATGGATAGCGCTCTGTTTTAGAGATGAACACCTCGACTTCGCCTGAGATGGAGGTGACTTGAACCACAATCTCTGTAGAATTCATTTCTTCAGCGACAGTAAAAGAGTAATAATCGTCTCCGTTGATTCTTACGTGTCCTCTTAGAGGAGTCGATTCTGGCAACTGAGTTATGCTCTCTGGTATATTCACCTTCAAATTGTATCGAGTTCGGCTTGTATTCCCAGAGTTTATTACCGCCACTGCGTAAATGCATTCCGGCTTCAGTCTACGAATGAGATCGAAGAATCCCCTTGAAGCGCAGACACTCGGAGTGTGGTTGAAGGAAACGCTTTCTCGACCCGATAGGGAGTTCGTACCTTGCAGCCCATTTTGTTTGCCGTTTTTATAATCTTGAATCTCCGACTTTGATATGGTGCATCCAATCTTCGAGGAGCAACTCTTCACAAATGCATCAGAGACTCCGGAGATTTCTGTAATAGTGAGCTTTACTTCGCTCTCGATTTTACTGGAGATTGGAAGCAGATAGTTAATGACTTCATCTTTCACGGCCGATCCAATTTCAATTGTTCCAAGCCTCAGCTGACTAGTGCCCTTTGCTTCTGAAGTCACTTTCAGCTGGAAAGTGGTCGATCGGATTCCAACAACTGTAATGTAGAGCAAATCTTTAAGTCCCGCTTCTTTTCTCTCCTCTGCAGTAATGACTAGCTCCTGATTGTCAATAGTGTTCGTGCTCCAGTAGTAAGACTCATTGCCTTTTGGTAGTCTCTGTGGGTGTGCCTGAAGAGACGCGCTTCCAGTATATGGCGTAAAGCTGATGATCAGAGTATTGTTTCCGAGATTTTGGTTTGTGAGGTTAAGCGAATATGTAATATTTTGATCATACTCCACAGCATCATATCTCGTCTCTCCAAGCGAGATCTTCACATCGTGTCCATAAGTAAGCACCGAAAGCTGTAAAATTGTTCCGTTTTGCGCTTGAAGGAGGACGGTATAAGTGCAATTAGTACAGAAAAACGCGTCATTTTCGTAAATGACAGCTGCCTTCCCTTCAAACCATGCGTTCTCTGCGCTAATATCATGCCTCGTCGATTGCGGAGGCTTCTCGCCTTTGTCAACATACATATGAAAAGGCTCATCGATCATGTACGAGTTTTTTAATTCCGCTGTGATAATGATTCTAGTAATGGGATTCTCCGCAGTTGATGGAGGAATAGAAATCCTGACGATTTCCTCTGCGGTTTCTCTATAAGTGAGACGGATTACCTGATTGCTCGTCATGTTATAAGAGCCCGTTTTTAGAACGTTCAATCTAAAGCGGCACTTAGGAGAAGAGCAATAAGCTGCGATGTAGAAAGTGTCACGCTCTGAAATATCTTCTTTAGGGATGACAACAATGTCATACCCAAAGGATATGTCAGAATAATTCGCTGAAGAAAGGTTGGATTCCACGAGCGGGATATTCTTAGTGACGTAAAGGTCAGGATCGCTAAAGCCGTCGAGAGGAGTCGCATCGATTGATAGGTCGTAGATCTCAACTTCAGTACCAGCTTTTATGTAGGTATATTTGAAGTATGATAGGTTTCCGAGAGACAGGTTGACTTCGACAGGCACATCCTCAAGCAATTCAGTGTAACCGTCTGTTGTGGCTAAAGATCTCGTTGCCGCGAACGAAATAAGAAGAACTATTAATAAGCTATGCAATGTTTTCATTTTTCTAATTTGAAAGCAATATCTTAGAATTATTAAAAATTGTGCTACAGAATTCTGATGATCCAACTGAATCTCCAAATCTCTCTCTGAGAAATAACAAATGTTCACAACATACTATCTGAATTTTTGGACAATAAGTTTTATTACCAATAAGAGATTCATTGGACAATGGTTTAGAATCGTATGCTCTAACTTATCATCTAAAGTTTCCTAAAAAATAATTTTTTGGATTGAGGATTTGCATTGCAGATTCTATGTGAAAAGCGATGCAGTATAACTCCAATATCATTTTCCCTAAAGTAGAAAAGTTCGTCAATTTTATAAGAGGAAAATGGTCAGAAACGCTTTATTCTTGAGAGAATGGAATACCAAAACTGTCCTCAAAGATCAAAGATTTTTTTGCTCAATCGTTTTAGAAAACTGGAAAACTAGATCACGTCGATAATTTTCAGCAAGGTCAAAAAGCTAATTGAGTTGTCGTCTTCTGACAGGTTTTACAATAGTATTATGGAAATAATTTCTGCAGAAGCTTGTTCTGAAAATGACTTGCCTGAAAAATTTATCCAAACAGTATTTACGTTTCTTTTGCTTTATCGAAAAAAGGAAAAATAAAAAATATCGAGATAGTTAAAGACAAGAAATAATACGTTTTATTGCAATTCGACAATGAGCTCAGTGCTGGATCCAAATTTCCAAAGCCGTCTTCAGGAACTGTAATTGACGCCGCCTAGAATCGCTCATCTGAAACACGTTTAGTCAATCTGAAAGAGAAAAAGTCGAAAGAAGACTGGATGAGTTCCAATACAATTCCAGACAGACTGATTCGCAATTTATCGAGTACCTTCTGCAGAAATGATGCTGACTCTCATTGTCTTTGCTAGATATATAAAGAAAGAGCTCGATGATATTCATGCCTTGAGGTATTCTTGGACCTTATAAAAGATGTTCAATGTATAACCATTAGAGAGGAAGCAGATAACCGTAATAAAGAATTTCTCGCTCAGAAACAAGGAAAAATGGATCAGTTCAAAGAGGAGTACATTGCATGTGATATATCGTTCATTCGTTGTGACCTATCACCTAGATTGGGCAAGGTAGTGAAATCCGATGCTGTTCTCCAGCGTCAAAAGAATTACGTCGCATCTTTTTATGAGAAGAATTATCCACGATTGTAAAGGTTCTTCTGAAATTCTGAACTCAAACTCATACAGCGCCAAGGAAATTCGGAAGAGACTATTCGGTGAAAAGGAAGAGACAGCTAAAAAATTGGAGGTTTCAATGCAAATAAACTGTGCGAGTGCTCATATTATATTGATAGGAAATCAAAGAGTACAATTTATATGCCAAGCGAGTCACAGAAGAAGTGATCAGCGTTATGCAGGAGCTTCAGAAATTGCGGTTGGAACTTGACTACCAAAGCGGCGTAACATCTCTGCAAAAGACATAAAATAACAATTGATTTGAAGAAACGCTCGGAGACGGAAAAAATTTTACTCAATTTTATCTACCAGGTGCCTCAAATCGTTGAGAAGGTATAATAATGTTCGAATATTCTCAGTTATTCACAGCATGCCTTAGGACCTACAAAAATTTCTTAACAATGAGAATAATCTCCATGCTAACATAGCAATGAATTCAGAGGTAATTATTTCTGAGAGCTCACAAAGAGATGTAACATTATTCGAAGAAGAAGCAAAAAGATAAAGACGACAAACCAGATGGAAGGCAAAATATACAATACGTCGTTAACGTTTCAAATATTTTGGAGCATGAAAACAATAATTCAGGTGTAAATCATGGATCGACACTTGAACTTCTCAAATCTCAGTACTCACCCCAAAAATCATACTTTAGCCAAATAGAGGAGCTTGAAAAGGCAAGCGCTGAGAGAATAAAAGCGTTCAGGAGCAGGATTGTACCAGTGGATTTTTCTCCTGCTGTATTGGAAATCAAAGACTATTATCAGAACAAACATAGAAGAGAGCTTCAGCTGCTGGAGAATATGATAAAGCAAAAAGAAAAGAAAGAGCCAGCAACCAATGAAGCTCGAAATAATGAGCCCAAACAAGCTACTACAGGCACTGACAGCAAAAACAAGCAAGTTGAGAAGGAAGAAAATAGTGAGTTGAAGATCACAAAAATTGATACGTGGGAAAAACCAAAAGGAGTGAATGATAAGTCACCATTATTGAACCCCAAGCTCAGCTTGATTAATGAAGAAATGGAAGCCTCGATGAAACCTACACTAGAAGATGATGCTTATAAGATTAAGAATACAATTGATCATTCCACGATCTCCAGCACAATAGACTATCAAAATAAGGACAAAACAAATACTGGAATTACTCAACAGCTAATGAACTCACAGAAGACGGGAATTGAAAATAATTCCATTGAGCAATCGAACTCTTTGCAAGTGAGCGACCTCCAAAACAATAGCTCTTCACAGTTTGGTTTGCAACAACCAGCAAAAGTGGATACGAAAGAAAGTCAGAAACCGAAAATAAAAAGACCAAACTCTGCGAGCATGGCCAAAGTTTCTGCAGCTAAGATGGGCAAAAGTTCGGAGGTTTCGGACTCGAAGCCCGAGAATCCAACGTCTTTAGGTGGAATAGACACAGTAAATTCGATCGTTATAGAAAAAGAGACATCACAGAGGAATACATCACAACTTCCGTCAGGCAATAATTCTGGAAATGGCCTCCCTACAAGTTTTTCACCTTTTCAATTTGGAATGAATCAACCATTTGGTGGAGGATTCGGTATTGCGACGCTCTCCACTTTGAATATCAACAACAACAAATCGCTTGTAACGAGTGATACTGAACAGAAGAAGTCTAACCCGATTGCTAAGACAAACCCCATAGAGCAGCCAACCGGAAAAACAAACGTAAAGTCGATGATTGACACCGTGAAGGAAATCGATGATGATTTTCCAGATTTTTAGAATTTCAACAACAGCGATGAAGCAAGTCCATTTCTACTTGTTCTTTTAGTTGATTAGGAACCTCAAATAATAGTCTTTTTATTTTTTTTCCTTCATCGTTCAATGGCTGCATTTGAAAACTCCCATCGTAGAGGAAATAGATGATGAAACATTTTTTGAAAAATTTTTCTTATATTGAGCTGACACAACACGTGAACTTTTACGATCAACAGGATGCCTTACATACATATATTTTATACAAAAAAGGGACAAAACAGCAAGTATAAGTACAGCCGGCATAAAAACTCGATGATTGTTGCCGAAGATGCCATAGGCCTGAGCCCATTAGAATACATTCTTGAACAAAAATCTGGGAGTTTTCGAAGCTATCCATTTAAATCGGCTGTTCATAAGGTTGATTTCCACTTTCAATATTTCTTGCAAAAAAATCATCCAAAATAATACACGAAAATCGAGTTAATTTCATTCTTGAATGGCAAATTCCAAATTTCTATGTGACCTATAAAGAAAGAGGTTAATATAGTTGACCTGTTCCTCCAGATTATTCACAACATTTTTTTGTTGCAGAGGAGTTTTCAAGTTAATTTTTATCTGCACTTCTACGAACTCCGCGTATCCTTTTTCTTTCAAATCAATTTGTAATAAAGATTTATTCCGCCATGGTTTATGAATTAATCAGAGTTTTAGCCATAATTTTCATCACCGATCAGTTAATCGACCATATAGTATGCAAGTTCCCTCCAAAGATTCGGAAAGTTCTTTGCATTTTCGCAATTGTGGGGCTCTTCTCTCTCCTATCAACTTATTGGCACCAGACCAAAACCCCAAACTTCTTTGAAGCTCTTGAAGCTGAAAGAGCTTCGCCTGGATCTACTCTCAAACAGAACTTTGAGAGGCTTTCTTCTTCAAAAGACAGCGAAGACCACATCGGAGAGCTCGATCTTCAAACTAAATTCGAAATTTTGAGATCTCCTGATCTGAGATCCCTTTACGATCGGCTAGGACCTGATTTCGCGAACCTTTTTTATCGAAATAAAACCTTGATCACCAAGAATCACGCTGATGGTCTATACAATGCAATCCTTTTAAGAGAAGTGATCTTTTACTTCTTAGTTGCATTTTTGATGATGAATGTGTCCTCAGAGGACTCTCTTCAGAACTATCGACGAACATGCAATGTTTTGGTTGCAGTACATTGTATGGTTATTTATTATATGATATTTTCTGAGAAGACCAAGTACGATATTTTTGATTATTTCTTCCCAAAGACAGCAATTTTCGAAAGGCTGACATTATTCAAATATTTAGTGGGCTATTACTGCATAGCACTAAAGACGATATTTAGAGCTCATACAGTGAAGAGAAGTTGGACGATCTATAAGCAGATGAACCGAGTGCTTCAGTTGCAGACTAATCTAACACCTTTGCTAAGAACTGCGGATACAGCCGAAGAAACTAATAGAAGATCTCGACTAAAAGATGGAATCAAGGCACTGGACGAGGAATTGAGAAAAACTTCAGATTTTTGCGAAAGAGAGTTAAACGATACCGAAATGGCACCTTTACTGAAGAAAATTAAGTTTGGATCGTTCTTGGGAATAGTGGGTGGCATTACGGGGCTCTATTTTGGATCACACTTGCTCAACAAGGCGAACTAATGAAAAAAATTATCTAAGGTAGTTGTAAAATTTCATAGAATAGCTTATACAGTCTAATTTCACATCGATCAACAAACTTTCATAAGCCAACACAGCATTTAAGGTAAATCATCCAGGACCCTCGAAAAAAATTAGTGTTTCCTCTATCTGATGGATTAATTAGTTTTGCTATCACTCTGTTTGTTTTCAACTGTTCTATTCACCGTAAATGCTAATTTGTTAACTCCCTTTAAAAAATTAGTTGTAGGATTTAGATGTGTACCAGAGGTATCTACCAATTGAAAAGACTCTCAGTTTTCTTCTGTGATTGGGGAGGTAATGCCGTCTCTCTGCACCTCTCATAGCAAATTTTCTCTCAGGCAGCTCAGAAGGAGTGAGAAGAGCGCTTACATCGGAAGAGTTCACAAAATTCTTTGAAAGCAACCCTCAGATAGAGCGAGAATATTACCTTAGAAGAGGCGGGCACCCTTACTTGGCTGCGACTTACGTGAACGGTTACGTGAAAACAGTCCCCCTGAGAAACAAGAGCGTCGAGGAAGTTGTTGAAGACTTGCAAACTGCCAGAAGCCAATGTAATTCTTAAAGCAACAAGTTTAGCAGCCGACTAATTTAATCATTCATAGTGGGACGCAGCGCTCTCCCTCATGCTGGAACTAAAATATTTACGTCAAAAAAATCAATACAAGGTAATTTATCTGAGAAAATCAAGAATATGGATAATGAATGTTGTTAATTAACTATTAGGAGGATGGAAAGAAGGCCTTTGGAACCCATATCCAATTCATAGAGCTGAGAAAGTTAGAGAATTCCCAGAATACAAATCCAAGTATCAAGTCAAAGGATTTGAGAAGAATATCAAGGTGGAGGATCCAAGAATTAAGGATCATACTGACAAACATAATGAATTTATGAGAAAGAAGATTAAAGCCGTTCCTAAAATCTAAGTTCTTAGCAGGTTTCATTTCCTGTGCATGTTTAGCGCATCTCTTCTATGCTAAATGTTTATTGTTGCCGTGGAACATTCAATCTTGAAGAGTCATCTTATGTTCACTCTATTAGAATCTGAAACAACTCAAACTCATTGGATGCGAATGATTATGCAATAGTCCAGTAGCAAATTTTGATGGTATAGTTTTGGATTGCAACTTAGGTACAATCAAACTCGCCAGGGTTTCTGCCTGTTATCTTAGAGTTGCTTGCGCAATACTACTAACATTCCAAGGATCCTCCTAAGCGTATTAAATTTAAAAAGCATCATATGGTTTAATAGATCCATAATAAATTGCTTGATGTCAATGATTCCTCTTCCCTCTTAATAGGTAAAGAATCAATTTGACTAGTACATTCTATGTCTTTAGATAGGATGCATTTTTGAACTAAAAACAACACAACATTATTACTGGCAAGCACAGGTCGAGGAAAATAGCTTTGAATATTTCCATTAAATCGGATGCATTAATTTTTTCCCATTTTTATTACATTTTATAATCATTAAAAATTTCTGGAATATCGAATGTTCAGGCGTGACAAATAATAGACAATAATAAATATATGAGTAAAGGGAAAATAATCTAAAGTAAGATTACTTCGGTCAGTAAATGTCCTTATTGCCAAAAATTGCAAGGTATTGAGTCAATTTTAGTTATCCTGAAACATTAATATTAAGGTAAACCGTCTTAATTCCTTCAGTACATGAATTTCTGATTTTCTTATTAGAAAACTCTGTTGAGTAATTCGATTAACGTTAAAGCTGTCTGTCGTACTTGAGAAAATTTAACAAATTCTCAGTTGCAAGTTGTAATTACTTCTCATAAATCTTCAACACTAACTCTTAGAGATGAGATGCTAGTATTATTCAAACTTTACAGCATCAATTTACTTTCGTTAAAATTACTTGGGTTTTTGTTGTTTGGTGATGTAGAGTATAAAACAATTCACGCTACTATTACTGAGCTCAAGTATTTCTAGAGAAAGCATATCCTTCTTCCAAATGATTTCTGAAAAAAATAAGTGCTTCTTCATACGAACTAGACTAACCCCGCGCATCCTGCCTGGTCGATTTCTTTTTCAAGAAGTTAAATATTTTCAACCTTTTTTTTTTTTAACAATATTGGCAAAAAATTTGGAACTCTATTTAAGATTTCGATTTATAAAGATTAATCTATATATCCAAAGTGACTCACGAAAAGCTTCTGTCATAATGTACAAACCATCATTTGCTCTATCTTTCATAGTCCTGGCTCTCGTGTCGACGAGTGTCCTCGCCGCCAGCGTCGACCATCCTGAGCTCACATTATCAATTGACTACGCTTTTTTTGACAGTATCAAAGAATACGCAGTTAAACCCGCAATCAACGCTTTTGTACTTAATAATCCTCTCAATCAAAGTGTAAGATTAAATAGCAGCGGTTGGGTTCTCAGCTACGATGCTAATTTCTCTAACCCTTCAATCACTGACCTCACTCTTGATTGGCCTTCTTCCCATTTCCTCACTCCAGGTCCAAACAATGGATCTATCCTTCAGATTCGAAACCTAAACATCACCGTCAAGACAAATTACAGTATTGTGGCCAATTCTATCTTTGCCAGTGACGGTATTTGCAATGTTACATTGACCGGTATTAATACCGATATTGTGGTTGCACCTGTCAAGAATCCTAATGGCACCAATTATTACCTCTCAATTCCTAATGCTACCTTCGACTTTACAAGGTTAGACATCAGCTTCCCCGGCACAGTCAGCTCAGTCATTGCTCAAGCTGCCACATTAATCGTAAATAACCTCTCTAAGGGGACTGTTACTTCCGCTGTGACCAGCTTACTTACAGGTGATATCAGCAGCAAAGTTAAAAATGGGACAATCAACGGAATCAATCTCCCTTATAATAACTACACCATTTCTATCATCCTACCTGAGTCGCCAGTAGTCAATGTCGCTCCAGATCACAACTATACCAACATGGGTTTCGAAATAAATATCGTGAACAACGTAACTGGTGAGAAAGCTCCAACTTTCTTCGATGAGATTATCGCCCCGACCCGCATTGAAGGCCAGCAACTCCAATTCATGCTTGCCTCGAACGTGTTGAACCAGATTGGATGGCTTGTTCATCAGCAGGGACTGATCAAAGCTTCTCTAAGCAACAAAAGCCTGCCTCCTGATGCTCCTATTTCGCTCAATACTACAGCTTTGAGAATTTTACTCCCTCAGTTAGCTGATAAATACAGTGCTGGTAAAGGAGTCTACGTCGCCGTTAAGTCCGCGAACAAACCCCCACAATTTTACACTAGGGATGGTAGATTGGTTGGTGTTGTTGCTACAAACATCGAATTCTGGGTTGACACTGATTCAACAAGATATCCTGACGAAGGCCTGGAAAACTGTACAACCTGCGAGAAAGGAGTCGCATTTAACAACACTCTTTTACTTGAACTGAATATCTTCAAGATCAATTCTTCAACTGTTGGAGTAACAGTGCTAAATGTAGACATGGTTGATCTGAATATCATCGCTGGTGAAGGCTATGATGCGAAGAGATTGAGAAGCGCGATTAATAACGTGCTGGATGGGCTTATTCCAGGAATCAATACTAAGCTGAGAGATGGAATCACAATTCCAATCATCGGATTCTTAGGAATCAATGACATCACGGTCAATGTGAACAAGAATTATCTTTCCTTGGAGCTTTCTATGAAAAAGGTCGTGCATAAGCGCCGCAGAATTTAAGAGTTAAGAAGAAGGAAAATTTGTGTGAAATTTCTCTTCTTCATTACAAGATTTGCTATTTACCAAATATGATTGGTTGATAACTTTCTTAAAAGAATATACGTCAGTTGATACAACCCTGAACGCATTCATCAAAAAAGAATGTTAGAAATTACCAATACAGCAAGTTGAGTTAAAACTATGGATAAGATTAAAAATTGATGAGAAGACTCTTGATTTCATATATAATATTTGTTAGAAACCTTTTTGCAATAAGAAAATCATAATCACAAAATTGTGAGCAAATTTGTTTGTTGCAAGTGAAAAAGAGAGAGGGAGAATAGCAAATCCAATTATTCCACATGAGTTACGCCACGCTTATAACATGAGTGAAACATTTCCATCACCATCATCACCTTGCTTTTTTTTCTAAGTTTTGCTTTCTAAAAATCTAGCTTCATTGAAAAGAGAATGGCAGGTTCCCCTTAAGAGCAGGAGTTCTAGTTAGTGATTCGCGGATTATGTAATTGCATCCTTCAACGTGTTATGGCTATATTAATTATAACTGTACTCAGTCTTAATTTCTGGCACTATTAAAAAATATTGCAATTTATAGCCTCGCTCAAGCAAAAAAATTAGAAGATATGGAAGGAACAAAGGAAACTTCTATAGAATCAAAAGAGAAGGAAAAAATTATCGTTCCGAAGGGGAAACACGCTTTCGACTGTGGAGGTATTCTCTAATTGCCGCTTGCATGTATAGTAATCCACTATTTGTTGCACTATGCTAAGGCACAACTTTTATTGTCGATGAAAAATACCAATTTATTAAACAAATCGGCCATGGAGCTTATGGTGTCGTCTGCTCTGCATTGGACACAAAAACCAATCAGAAAGTTGCCATCAAAAAGGTATTAGAAGCTGCAGCTTCTTTAAATCATTATTCTGTTTATTCTGCTAGATCCCTAAAGCCTTTGAAGACTTGGTAGACGCAAAACGTATCGTCCGAGAGATCAAACTCTTGTGTACACCACATATCATCTTCAAAGTTGCTAAAAATAACTAGCTTTTTTTGATCATGAGAATATTGTTTCGCTACTCGACGTCCAGAAACCCGAGTCAAAAACCGGCTTTGACGATATTTATATTGTAACCGACCTCATGGAAACAGATCTACAAAGAGTAATTTATTCACGACAGGTACGCTGCTTTTATTAAAGGATATAGATTACTTAACGTACTTTAATATAAGTCACTCTCTGAGGAGCACGTTCAATATTTCATGTATCAAATTCTAAGAGGAATGCTTTACATGCACTCAGCCAATATAATTCATCGAGATTTGAAGCCAAGCAATCTCCTCGTCAATAAAAATTGTGACTTAAAAATATGTGATTTCGGACTCGCAAGAGGAATGGAAAAGGAAAATGAGTTTAAAACTGAGTAATTATTAAGATTAATAAATTAAGTAATTAAAACTTAATTTTCATTTAGATATGTTGTCACGAGGTGGTATAGAGCTCCTGAAGTAATCCTTAACGCTTCGGAATACAGCAAACCTGTGGATATCTGGTCAGCTGGTTGCATTTTTGCAGAGCTTCTAGGAAGAACACCATTATTCCCTGGTTAGTTATCTCCAGAGAGACAACCGATTTACTAACTTTCCATAGGCGAGGACTATTTGGATCAAGTGCAAAGGATTGTCGCTGTAATGGGCACTCCATCTCAAGAAGATTTAGAATATATCGGAAATGAGAGCGCTTTAAAATACATCGATTCACTGCCGAAACGTCCTAAGCAAGATCTATCAACGATCTATCCGAAGGCGAGCCCGCTTGCGATAGATTTACTGACTAAAATGCTGCAGTTTAATCCTGACAGAAGACTGAAGATTAAAGACTGTCTGGAACATCCCTATTTTGAAGATTTGCATAATCCTGAAGAAGAAACTACATGCGAGAAACCATTCGATTGGTCATGGGATGACTTTAAGCCAACGAAAGAACTCCTGCAAGAGATGGTGTACAATGAAGCTTGCAAATTCCATCCCAACTAAATACCCGATTACAATATTTACTTATTAGCGAGACTATGAAAAATCGTGTCCACCTTTTAAAATGTGAGAGACGTGTATTTGAAATAGAATAATGACACAAGAACGTTTCGCCGTCTAGAATGTATTACATTATTATTTGTTGAGCTTAAAAACTAGCGTTAGTGAGGTTAGATTTCTCTTAAATAATTGTTTGGAGAGCTTGAGCATTCGCTCATGGTCTCACAAATTTTAGGAATATGAGTGGATTTTGTTAATCTTTAATGAAGAAAGATTGGAAGGAATAATATAATGTGAAAGGTAGATTGAAGCAGCACTAGGACTGCTAAGTTGATTTAAATTTTCTGTGTTGAATAAGCTAATCATATCATTTGATCGTAGTATTGATCTTTCCGTACTTTTAGTGATTAAAAGTAAATTTTTTTGGTAATTTTGAGAAGTTTATTTGTCGCTAATACTTTCACTAATACTGAAAGTATTATCATCATTCATTGATAAAGTATATTTCCTAAATAATTACTTATGTGATTTTCATAAATTGATAAGTTTTTTCCAACTTTCATAATAATAATTAAAATTTGAAAACTTGTTATAACATATGAACCTTCCCATAGCGTGTTGGTACCTTAGGACTAAGAGAGATATCAAAGATTAAGACTGTGTAAAGGTCTTTCAGTGAAAAATGTGTTATTTACATCTTCGTCATCGCCTGTATTGGTTTTGTCTCAAACCCCACAAAGTATGTTGAGTATCACGAATCAATCACTTTATACATGAGAGATGTTAACTTTAAATATATAAAAAAATCATATTCAAATTATGAAAGAAAATATTGAAATTCAAAACTTTATAAATTAAAACTCACTATGCAACGGAAGAATGCCATAATCCAATTCGAAATCTTTTTCTTCTTATGATATTCTCAAGGCAGAGATTCTGAGGCTATAATAGTGATCATAATGATAAGATATTCTTTTCTCAGTCTATTCTATCTAATTTGAACCTTAGACAACACTCAGAATACGTAAAACCTTTGAATATCTTAGAAGATTTCATGAAATCCTACTAAAATAAATAAAAATCTCAATACATGGAGTATCAAGAAAATGTTAGAATCATAGATTTTTTGGATAATTCTATCAGAGTTCTTCAAGATCTGTCCCTCGGGATCGGTGGGTCCGTATGGGACTGCGCTCTGGTTTATCTTAAATATCTAGAGAAGAACTTCGAGTCTTTGAAGAAGAAATATGCGATTAGTGAAGCAAATATTCTCGAACTTGGCACAGGCACGGGAATCTGTGGAATTGCATGCCTCACATTCCAGCCAAAGAAATTGGTCATGACAGATAAAAAAGAAATAGTGTCTTTGGCAGCGAAAAATATTTCGTTAAATGAAGAATATATCAAAAGGGTTGCACCAAAAACCGAAGTATTAAGCCAACCACTACTGTGGGGGAAAGAGAATGATAAGGAAATCTTGGAATTAGAGAAGACGCATGGTCCTTTTGATGTAATTTTAGGATCTGACTTGACATACGATAAGGAAATATCAGCTTTGCTCTATCAAACGTTGCTGCTTGTTAGTAGGGTGGGTACTGTACTAATACTCGGATACTGTGTTCATAAACCAACAGATATCAAGTTTATGGAGTTATTTAAAGAAGATTGGGAATGCTATCTGGTGCCGGATTCTGAATATGATCCCGAGTATAGGAGTGAAGACATCGGTGTAGTTATCTTTAAACGCCTCAGATAGTTGAGGTAGTAGTAGTCTTTTCACAGTTCAGATTATAAATAAACTGAAAAAGTCAAGCGTTTTGCATTGTGAACACCAGAAATGTATTAGAAGTAGCAATATTGAATCATATTTCCGTAAAACCTTTCATCTAACATGGAAACTGGTGCTTTCAAAATTTGAACTTTAATTTTGTTACAGACTCAAAAGCACATTCAAGACGAACTTTGAATGGATCTGGGTGACAGACAACTTTCCTGTTAAGGATGCGGTATTATTCACGAAAATTGTTTATTTAAAAAATTCTATGAGTTCCTTCTCGAAAATCAATGAAATTTTATTAATTCTTAACAATTTTTCTGGAACTTGGTTTCTTAAGATCTCTCAACAATTTAAGTTTCGAATAAATTCTCTTATTTGAAGATGGTGCTAAAGATACTTAAGTTTTTAGAATTTCATTTGGTTAATCAGATCAGAGGAGATAATTGTACGGCATAACTCTGCCAGCTTTAAATCCTTCAAAACTTCTTCTGGCCTTTATTAAGAGATAAGGAACCACTCCAAACTACCGATTGCTTTTATAGTTGTTGCTAAGGTGCCTCAGGCTTGCTACCCTAAATAACTAACTCTTATTGAAAATTATTTCTGAAGACTCAAAGGAAAAAATAAATTTGAAGTTAGAACTCATTAATAAAAGGTATCTGAAAAATACTATAATTTGCGTTTGAGATGAACGCCTTGAGATGAAAACGTGCTGCACACTAACAAAGCTTCTCTTTATTTAATTTCAGAGAAGACTATCAAAAAGCACAAAATCGTAATGGCCTATGAAATAATTAAAGTTGCAAAAATTGGCTTCTAGATTTCACGGTGACTTCTAAGACATCCCTGAATTCGACCATTACGTGCTCGAATTCTTTGAATTCTTTGTTTTGACAAATTCGCGAGTCTTTCACACTGATTAATTAGTGAGCGTTTAATCTGAAGTGGTGCTCCCAATCGAACAGTGAACTTCATCCAAATTGATAAGGTTAAAAAAATTTAATCGTCTGAGTTATTTCAGTAAAAATTTTGAGTAAGTGCAATTGAGAATTTCTGGAATACGCCAGAAAACACAGAAAACAAAATAAATAGCCATCCTCTCTAAATTAATTTCAGAGTTCATTCCATTTCAGTGTTCTATTTGATTCGTGTATTCTTCAACGAATGACCTTATTTTGGCAACAAAAATACTATTTCTTTTCAAAGAAAGATTCATCGTTGGAACTCTCAATAAGTGAAAACTACTACTACTAAAAAAAAAATGGCTGAAGAACTCCCATTGAAGGATTCTAAACGCAAGCAAAAAGCATTCATAGAGAAGTTGTACTCGATCGTTGAGGTAAATTTCTCGTCTTGAGTTTATAAATAGGTGGAGCTTTTTGAAGGAGGGACAATATTCTGAGCTGATAGGTTGGGCACCAAATGGAAGGGCATTCATTATATTCAAACCAAGCCAATTCGCGGAAATTGTGCTTCCACTGCTTTGCAATCATAAAAACTTATCCTCATTTATCAGACAGGTAACAAATTGGCTGAGATTAAACGATTTAAGCTCTTTGAAGCTAAATATGTACTGTTTTAAGAAACTTAAAATAAAGCCTGCACGTGATGCAATTTCATATGCACATCCTTGCTTTGTCAAAGGACAACAGTAATATAATTCGTCTCTTATTTATTTGCTCATGAAATCATGATATTAGTTTTTTATTGAAAAAGGTAGTGAGAAAAAACCCACGAAAAATTGCTGCGATGAAAGAAGCCCAGTTCAAAAAAGAACGTGAAGTAACCAATGACCTGATTATTTTCCTTTATTTCAAAACAATTAATTTAAAAAGAATGGAAACATTATCAAACCTGCTGAGCTTGTAACTGGAGAAGGGAGTGATCCCTCAAACTTTCAGTCTTACGTTCATTTTAGCCAGATGAGTCAAATGATGTAAATGAATTTGTAAAATTGTTTCGAATTACTTTTCTTTAGCAATGAAGTATATGACACCGGAGACAGGCAAGTCATTAGTATGATCAAAGACTATTTAAAGGATGATAGTGGCGAGGACAAGAAAATTAACGTTGAAAATGCGAATGCACAAAATTTAACGAGAGACCTTGACTATGTGCAGGACATCGAAGAATTCAAGGCACCTTCTACCGAAGAGGGTTTAAAAAAAGAATATGTGCAGGTGTCTTTCAATGATTTGAAAGTGGATTATTTCGAGAGTTTGAAGGAAAAAGAGACGCTAAATTTTCAGGCTCCGGCTGGTTCATATGTTTTTAAGAACGAAGATTACCAGAAATGCGTAACTTTTTTTTTCAACTAGCCAAATTTCGATTAACGCAATGATTTTGAACAGCAATCACTGATTTCGAAGCTTCAAAAATACCCAGAAAAATCTCCCATGAAAGAGGAAGATTAGTGCTAAAGGAATCTTCCTGATAGAACTGAATGTGATGAGCTATAATTGAGTAATCCGAACGAAGAGTTCGAAGGATTTGAATAGTTTCACGTAATAAGAAGAAGAGATGTCATAACTTTCTTTCTCTTAAACTTTTATATAGTGCTTTAGGTTTCTGTTTCTAACTGTAACATACATATATGTATTTTGATTTAGCTCGGTGGCTACTTTGATCATATAGTTGGTTAAAATGATCTACGGTAATCAATCTGCGAAATTGCTTCTCTGTGTTTTTCTTAACATCAAGGTGGATATGATTAGAAGAAAATACATGTATTTGAGATTAATATTATCGAGATCTCGATAGGATTGAAGAATAATATTTGCAGTAACCTCACCTTGCTATCATGAAAGAAAAAAAAAAGTGATAGATATTTTGACAATCTAAGAACCGGACAAAAATAACTCTCTCTCTAATAGATTTCAAATAAAACCTTCTTTTTTTTGATATACCCATTATTTGGATTCGAGCTCAATCGAAGGTCGTTCTAAATGTGATTTCGTTGTGTTTTGGCAGAAAAACTGACGTGATGATGATGATTCGGTTTAGGAGTCATCTCACAATTAACAAAGTCTTAAATGACTTTAATACTCAAGATTGAAATTTTAAACACCTTGTTACCTCACTAGTATATTTTTGATTAAACTAATTATGAAGAAAGGAATCTCTATCTTGCTTATAGCTTCTTTGTTGGGAGCTGTTTCAGCCGTCTACTTCACGAGGAAACAAGTAGAGAAGGTCGCGAAGCAATTCCCCCAAAATTTGGAGCAGTTTTACAACCTTAAGGCTCCTCATCTAAAGCCTGGCGAATCGACATTCAAGCAAGTCACCACGAATCTCACCGCTGGCTACCTCAACGTCAATCAATCCAGTCCTTCTGCAATGTTCTATCTATTCTACCAGTGCCGAAGCCTGGGAAGCACTCTAAATCAAAACACTGATCCCGCAAAGGTCCCAATATTGATTTGGCTCCAAGGAGGTACAAAAGGCCTTTTTGACCATTCAACCTAATTTACTGATCCACAGGTCCTGGTTCCAGTTCAATGATCGGTAATTTCGCTGAGATGGGTCCTGAAAGTATTGAGTACAACGCTACATCCGGAGAATATTACACCCAGAGAAGAAATGTGTCCTGGAATGATTTCTACCACATCTTGTATATCGATCAGCCCATTGGTACCGGCTACTCTTATCTCAACTCTCCTGATGTAAAGCTCCAGAGTTAAATCATCCTCTTAAAATTTTTCATGCCTTTTCAGGAAGTTCCAAATAATCAAACTGGAGTCTCACAGCAATTCTTGACAGGGCTTCTCAACTTCTATAAACTCTCACCATTCACTGGGTTTAGTACTACTCCTCTCTACGTCTTTGGAGAGAGTATGGCTGGACATTACATTCCTCATATTGCAAGAACAATTGTCGACTATAACAAACAAGCAGCCACTAAAATTCCTTTCACAGGTAAAAATAAATGTTTTTTGCGAAAATTTCATTAAAAATCTTTCTCATAGGCATCGGAATCGGTGACGGGATGACTGACCCTGTCAATCAGCTTCTTACTTACGGCCTCTTCGGTTTTTCAATGGCTCTGCTTGATAATACCGAGAAAGAAAAGGTCGAAGGACTGACAATGGAATTCTATTACAACGCTGTAAAGGCAAACAAGTTGTTGAAGGAAGCCGGGCTTGACGCTGCCCTTCCTTTCTTTGATGCAGCAGGAACTGCTCTTAATACCATTCTTGATTTTATCCCAAGCGTTGCAGGCAACTTCAATGTGTACAATTTCCGTACCTTTGGAGATTACAACTTTACAAATATCGAAGTTTATGTAAACTCAAGCGCAGTAAAAGAAGCTTGGGGAGTTCCAGCAGACATGAACTATTCGACATCAAGTCAAGTGGTTTACGACGCCCTTTCGAGATGGGATATGTGGGTAAGCTATGCTGACGACGTTGCTTATGTCCTCGATTACATCAAAGTTTTGCTCTATAATGGACAAGATGATATGCTTGTGAATACTGCTGGAGTGCTCGAATGGATTGGCAAACTTCAATGGCCTGGAAAAGATGAGTTTTACAACGCTGAGCATCAGAACTGGGTCCTAAACGACAACAAGACTCACGCTGGTTATGCTCAAAGTGCTAGAAGTCTGACTTTCGTGCTTGTTAACAAGGCTGGCCATCTGGCTCCAATGGATCAACCCGAAGCTACAACTGAGATGGTTAGAAGATTTATTGAAGGAGCTAATAATTGGACAAACAATACTGCTCCTACCTTAACAGGCGTTCCTTTGGATGATCTCATGAGACGATTCGAAGTGCCAAGCAAAGAGTATTTCGCAAAGAAGAAAAGAATGGAGCTTTAAAGAGATTTATGTGCAATGACTTCATTCTTCTTAAGCTATGACTTAACATGGCTTGATTCAGCTACAAAATCCCTTCTTTCATGCCGCTCGCTGGAATATTGGTATTTCGTTTTGTTTCTCGATAGTTCATGAAATGTCGAGCGTATGTTATCATTCATAATGAGTAAGATGATCAGTCATTAAGAAATTATTGAAGCTACAAATGACAAATGGACATCATATACGGAAAATGATAAGTTAAGTTTTCCAGTCGTTTTGCTAACAGAAATTGCATGTATGCTGGGAGTGAAATCTTGTAAGACACCTACAAAATATTTCTCAACTTAAATTAGACGCTTAGATCATCGAGAGCAGCACATCCACAAAGAGCAAATGTTTTAGTCTCATAAATAAATTAAAAACACAATGCAAGAAAAAAAAAAACTAAATGTCTCCGAAAGTCCCTTCAAAATGCTCAGAGTTACCTCTTGAATGCTCAACTAAAATTGGTCTATTATCAAGCACTAAGCGGTCTGATTTACTAAAAAAATTCACTAAATCTTGATCTGATTCAGAATAATAGCTATCTCCCTTTCGAAAAACAATCCCCGGATCAGACTTCGGAAGTAAATATTCATCATCAAACCTTTCAAGAGGTACATCTTTCGTTTGTTTTTGGTATTTCTCAGGAAAAACGGGAGAATCATTTCCTGCGCATTCCTTTTCGAGTATTACCAATGGATTATTCAAGGGTCCTTGCTTTGGAATTGGAAAGCCTTTGATATTGATGACTTCATTACTCTTGTTCGCTATCTGACCGATTACACTATCTAACTGCGCCTTTAATGATTTGATCGCCGTTTCATATGCTTGAACCCTCTCACGATAGGCCGCCTCGAGCTCTTTTTGAGTCTTGATGTTCTTTTCCAGACTCTTTTGCAGTCTTTTCACGAAATGCCACAAAAACTCAACGTTCTTCTCTCTTGCTGTAACTTTCGCCTGCAGCGCCCGCTCTTGAGGAGTTTGAAGAATATTTATTTCATAGTTTGTTATGCTCCTTGGTAAGCTGGACCTTCTCTTTAGAAGTTTGAGACTATCCGTGCCCAATTCGTCGTTTTCTGCACGTCTATTCCCTCTGTTCATACCAGTCTCAGTTACTGACTCAGTCATCTCTAATCCTCCAAACGTATATTGATCCTCATTTAGTCCCTTGGATTTACTGTCGGTATTGAATTTCGGACTGGATATCTGATTTTTCTGAACACCACTTGAATTTTGAAGCAAGGCTATCTTATCCTGATATTGTCCCATTTCATTGATAAAAGATTTCTGTTTTTCCAAAAGTATTTTGGTTAATTTCTCATTTTCTCTTTGATACATAGCAATTTTGCCTTGTAACTCTGTTAATTTAGCGTCCTTTTGGCTCGCTTCTACCGCTGCCAGGCGTCTCTCTTCGTTAACTTGAAATTTCAGCTCTTGAAGATTCTTGTCAGCTTCGCTTGCGCTCGCTTCAAGCTGACGAGTTATGCTTTGGACTTGAGCCTTCAGAGATTTATTTTCTTCCTCTTTAACATTTTTCACATAATCAATTTGCTCTTTAAGAGTCTTCAATTCTCGCCGATAACGTTTTAGATCTGCTTCTCTTTTTTCTTTGACTTCATTTAATTCTGAAATTGTAGCATGCAAACGGCTTTTTAGCAAGGGCGGTGAATCCTCATCTCCTCCGCCGTCATTGCTCACACTCCTCATTTTATTGTCAAATTTGAGTTTTGAAAAGCTCTCATCGGAATCTTTCGAGTCTTTTAGTCTCTTGATTTCTTCGCTCATGCGGTTCAAATTTCCCAATAAACTTTTCTTCTCCTCTTCGTACTTGCGGAAAATGTTTTCATATTGAAAAAATTTCAAATCTATTGCTTTCATCACCTCATCTTGATGCTCAAAAAGCAAAACTTTCTCTTTAAGAATTCTGTTTTCTTCCTCAATCTTCTTTAAGCGTTGCTCGTGACTCACTTCATCCTGCTGTCACTATGAGGTCTTGTTAACGAATTTCAAGTTACTTCCAGGTCCGATTCACTGGCATGGAGTTTCCTCGGTGTGCTCTTTGAAATTTGTTTTGTCTGCTGCTGGTTAAGCGCTCGTCCCCTGCTATAGCTAAGGTTGAGTCTTTTGTTCTAAGTTGTTTGCAAGAGAAGACTATTAGATTGAGAGTGCGAGAAATGCGGATACCAATGCTTGAATATGATTATCATAGAGAGTGTTGAGTCGCTATGTCGATGGGAAGCATATGGATTAGAGTTACAATTAAAAATTTTGAAAATGTACCTCGACACTGCTGGTAACCTTCTTGATTCTGACGTCCTTAGTGGTGTAAGTTAATTGGTTGAGCTCATCTATAATTCTTTTGTAGACCGACTGTATTTCTTTCATGAATTTTTTACAAAGAAAATACGCTCAAAGAGTTTCTTTTCAAATTAATTCATAAACTGAACAAATAAATTTCTATTGACAAAGACACTCAAATCCGTTTTCATACTGTATCTGCAATTTGAAAAAATTTTCTTCAACCCTGTGTTTTCTCAGCTTCAATTCTCAAGTGAAGGTAGTACTCAATTTCTCAGAGTCTGAATATTTTGCTAGTTAATGGACCATTTCTGAGAACACTTAGAGCTTTCATCCAAAGGATTTCATGATGGCGTTCAATTTTGAACTAACCAGATCGTTACCAATTATCGGAGAATAGAATGAACCAGTAATTACTATTAAGCAAAAAGGTGTTCAATGTGATCTCTTCACACTGAAATTCTTCCCTAATATTTTTTTGTCTTTGAACTTGAAATTGTTCAATTCTTAAATGATTAATTTCTTGACCTTATAACCTCTCTCTCTCGGAATATCTAGTAAACAATCCTCCTCTTTTCGAAAAACATTTCTTTCTCTCTGATTTCTAAACCCAAGCACTATCTGTGAATACAATATTAAATTTTTTTCTGACTCTCCGGGAGGATATCTTATTTAGTTAATGGCTATTTTGTTTTAAAGCTTTCCTCACAAATGTGAATATCTTGAAGCATTACTTGATGCGACTCATTATCTCTCGCATCAAAAAAGCTCTCAAAATAAAACACGATATTGCTTATTAAATAAAAGATTCACAGCCTAAAAAACTATAGCTATGCAAACAGCATCAGCATCTCTCATTGAAGAAATCAAGCGAGAGAACCCCAACTTCGATTTTGACTCAGTTATCAAAAACAAACATTTCTATGGAAGCTCATTACTCAATCATACCGTCTTTGGCAAAACGAGTCTCTTGCAAATAGGTCCCTTCAACAAAAACTATGTGTTCAAAGAAGCTGACCCCCAAATGGAGGATTACGCTAGGCTACTAATCACTCAGGCTGATGTCGCAAACATTCTCTCAGGTCAGAACGTATTACCATGTGCTCCGAATATCAGCCAGATGCGCATTGACAGAAAAATTATTACGTATTTAATAATGCCTTATGCGACTCCGCTCAGCAAAGTGATCTTCACAACCAAAGTCGAGCAAACTTCTGTTGAAGAAAAGACCATTGTCAAACTTCTCTGTGATATTTCAAAGGTATTGGCCGCAGCAGCTGCTCAGAAGTACCATCACTGCAACATTAAGCCTTCAAATATATTCAGTCATGACCGACACTTTGTTTTAGCTGATTGGAATGGACTCGAACGACTTCGGCTGGCAACTACAATGAAAAAGAAGTTAAGTCCGAAAGAGTTTCAGGAATACACTATCTACGTTGCTCCTGAGCTCCAACCGGAGATTGAAAAGAAATTCTTTGAAATCAAAGTAGACCTCCATAAGGCTGACATATATTCTCTGGGTCTGTGCATCCTTGACTTATGTGAAGTGAGCAAAGAGGAACTAATTGCGATGCGACAGAAACAGCAAACTGACAAAACTACACAACTTAACCCAGAGCACGCTTTCAAGGCGAAACTTGAGAGAGTTATTAGAAGTCAAGAAATCCTTGACCTTGTATGGCGGATGGTTTCAGTGTATCCAGAGAAACGTCCAACTGCGAATGAAATCATCATAACTTTTGAGGGAGAAACGAATACAGTTTTGAGTGAAGAGGAGAAACTGCATAGTAATAAATATTATGAATTCTGAAGCGATTGTTAATCGGTTGCTTCTTAGGTGTGTTGCAGTCTTTTAAGAAATCTCTTTTCGAGTCAAATATCATTGACGTGCCAATCAAGAAGAAAGTCCAACAAAAAGAGGAGAGCGATAAGATTCGTCCGCATCACGTGTTTTTTGGCCCAATACGTAATCACTATAAAGATTATGGCATTTCTAATTTGTTACCAAACAAAATCAAGATGCTTTCTCAATGGCTCATAATGGGATTCACTTGGCTTGTGGTTCAGAGAATGGATCAATAATTATGATAAATCTAATCAATAGATGCATCATTGATATCATCGAAGATGCTCATAAAGGTGTTTCATTCAAGTTATTATTTTTAAGTCTTATTTCGCTCTGATGAAAAGGACCTGTCTGGTCGGTCAATTTTTCGAGAAATAACAAATATGTTGTGACAAGTTCAAAAGACTGCACCGTGAAAGTTTTCAGTTTTGAAAAGCGAGAGCTCGTTCATACGTTTTATGAAGACAAGAAACGTATATCTCACTATATGCTTTCATGTCAGTAGCAATATTATCGATTTTATCCTTATAGAAAGGATGAGGTCTGCTGTTTGGTCTCCTGATGGAAATTATATTGCCGCTGGTTCTGAAGACTGCTCAGTTAAAATTTTCGATTTTGTGAATAGAAAGACAGCACCCAACTTTCTTTCGTTTTTTGGAGTAAATCAAAGTAAATTCCTTTATCTCTGAAAAATGCAAACTCACGAAAAAAATGTTCAGGTTGGGTGAGGAAGGTGGAATGGTCACCAGATGGGCAGTACTTGGCAACTGGCTCAGAAGATTTTTCGGTTAAAATAATCAATTTCAGAACGCAAAAGTTGACACTTTCATTAAATGATATACACACAGGTAGACCACGGCTTACTGTCGACTTTTCTGACTAAACATGAACTTTATAGAGGGAGTAACGGCACTCGCATGGTCTCCAGACTCTCACATTATTGCTTCTGGATCACGAGATTCAAATATTGCAATCTTTGCTGTAGACAAAATGAAGCTGCTCCATATTTTTGAAAAAGCACATAGCAGTAATGCCTCTATTTTTACCTATCCTTAAATATATTCCCTATACTATTTGTTAGAGGCTGTAACTGCTTTAGCATGGTCGGAAAACATTAATCAAATCGTGAGTGCTTCGGAAGATGGCTCAATAAAGGTATTTGACCCAAAGAAGAAAGCCTGGCTCCTCTCTTTTTATGAAGCTCATACCGGTAAAAAACTATCAATAGATATATCATTATAATCTCCATCGGCGACATTTATATAGAGCCCATCCTTGCTTGCTGCTGGGCACTTAACAGTACAGCCATTTTAAGCACAGGGGAAGATTGTGTTCTCAAAGTGCTCGATCCAGCGAAAAAGAGAACACTTTTTACTTTCGATGGAGGTCACTCAAGTAAAAAAAATAAAAAAGAATGAAAATTTGCCTAATCAACTGTCATAAAAAAGATTGGGTAAGAGTTGTGAAATACTCTCCTGAAGGCTCTCATCTCTTGAGCGCCTCTTCAGATTGCACTCTTCATATTTACGACGTGCAAGGGAAAAAAATTTTTTGCTCATTCGAAGGGAAACGACACAGAGATTTTTCAAGCTGGGAAGATACTAATCTTCAAAATAGCGGTTTTTGGTGTGCAGGATGGTCGCCTGATTCGAAAATGATAGCTGCTGGAACCTATGAAGGAAGTGTGAAAATTATTGATTTTAAGCTCAGAAAGCTCTTCAGGAACTTCCATCAGCTTCATAACTGTAAGAATAGCGGGAATATAATACGTTGCTTAATTTCTGCTAGCTATCGTACGGTGTGTGTCCTGGTCTCCCAACGGAAGATTATGCGCGTCTTGTTCAGATGATGGTTTGGTGAAGATAGTGGATGCTATTGCTGGGCAAGTATTAAGTACAATTGCCGAACTTCATTCAGGTGAGTCGACTATACTTACTGCTGTGACTGACTTGTAAAATGAATGTTAAGGTGCTATTCTGGCTCTTGTATGGAATAAATCAAACGAAAATCAGCTAATAACGGCAGGAGATGATCACTCGATAAATGTATTTGACTTAATTGAAGGGAGATCATTAAGATATTTCAAAAACGTGCATACTGGTAAGTGGAAATATGCATTTTTTGTAAACTCATTATGTATAGACTGGATCAAAGGGATTGCTGTTTACAAAAATATGGTTGCATCAGTTTCAGCGGACCGATCTTTGAAAATTTTCAAATTGGATGAAGAAGATGCGAAGCAAAGCTATCCTGAACTTCAAAGCAGTAATCATAATTTACTTGTGTCCCTTTTGATTAATTCATTTACTAAATCTCAATAGAATGCATCAATTGCATATCCTGGTCAATGGACGGGAAATATATCATTACTGGCTCTGATGATGGAGGTATTGCAATTGTAGATGTAATCAACGAGAAAATAATTTTTCGACAGGAGAACATTCATTCAAGTAAACTTTATGAATCCTTTCATTTAATAAATTAATAGTGCCCATTTTGTCTGTATGCTGGTCTCCTCTGAACAATTTTTTCGCGACAGCATCCGCTGATACATCAATAAAGATTTTTCCAAGGCCGAAGATGATCAGGACTATTGAATAGAAGCAAGTGTAGAGAAGCAAAAAAACTTTTAGTGTGATTTGATCTCTCTTGTAATTCGACCAGTTTATCGTTCGTTATGAACCACTTTATATCTCATTTTTTTGTTAGCAACAACTGTTAACAAAATTATTGTGTTACAAGGTAATTCCTCGCTATTGGTTATCTGCTCGATATATGATCAGAAAGTTTATTGAGAATAAGATCTAACTAATTAGTTCCACTACTGCTAATTAAAATCCAAAAATGCTGGATAGTCAAAGTTCCAAAAAGGCAACTCAGAACACCTGGAAGCGAAAGAAGATATTGAGTTCGCTCCCTCTGGAGTACGACTTAAAGATCGTCAAGGACACTGATGGCTTCTATTCCGGTTTGAAATGAAAAAGTTTATCATCATTAACTATATTTCAATTCAGCAACTGTACGCTCAGTTTCAATTTCCAAAAACAATCAGGTGATGGCAGCTGCAGGAGATGATCGATCAATAAAAGTGGTGGACTTGGTAGAGAACAAACTGAGTTGCATCATTGAAAACGTGCATGAAGGTAAATTTCATATGTGCTAGTTATGGAAAACTCACAATATGAAAACCGATGACTAGATACAATCAATTCAATAAAATTTTTCCCCAAGAGTCTGAAGTTAGCCACCGGATCTGAAGATAAGCAAGTGAAAATTATAGATTTAGCCTCTAAAGAAGTTGAATACGCTTTCCCTCAACTCCATCAAGGTATTTGAAGGTGAATTACTCAGATAAAAGCTGTTGTTCTTAGGAGGAATTACAACGGTTGATGTCTCACAAGACGAGAAGTATATTATCACTGGATCAGCAGATTGCACAGTAAAACTCTTATCAGTCAAGTCAAAAATTGTCCTTGGAGTCTTTGAAGACCTTCATACTGGTAATGAGCTTACTATTACACACACCTCATTCAAAGGAATGGTCTAGAATGCATCCGACAAGTCGTTTTTAGCCCAAATTCAAAAATTTTTGCCTCTTGTGGAGACGATAAGTGCATAAACATCGTAGACATACCATCGAGACAGATTCTCGCTACGTTCTCCGATATCAGTCAAGGTGAAATTATTCATTTTTTTGAGGAAAAAAGGCGTTCTAATCTCAATCTCTTCGCTGCATTGTTTTTAGATTACATCAGAGCTCTCGACTTTTCTAAAGATGGAAAATTATTGGTCGCCGGGTCTGACGACCTCAAAGTCACAGTTATAGACGTGTCACTCATGAAAGTGGTCAAAGTGCTCGATTCGGGCCATTCGAGTAACAAGCCAATGATTGTTGATAGGATTTTGAGCTAAACATGTTCTCTTCAGGCTATATTCGAGTCATCAAGTTCGGAATCGATAATAAAACGGTAATTACTGCATCGGACGATAAAACACTCAGAGTCCTCAATCTCGAAACTGGGGACTCGCAACTTGTTGTTCAAGAGCCTCATTCATGTAACTACCTAATTCTTCCTGGACTCTGAAAAACCTGATTTTGTTTGTATATGATAAGTGCCAATATTGGGTATGGATGTATCTTCAGACGGCGAAACTATTGCAACGGGATCTGATGATAAATCTCTCAAGGTAATCAGCATGAAAAACCGTAAAATTGCGAAAAGCTATGAGAATATTCACTCGAGTAAACTGCACTCCTATTAATCAGAGGCTAACAGAAAACTAGGATGGATTCGTGACGTGAAATTCTCTCCTTGCGGAAGCTGGTTGGCAAGTGCATCTCCTGACCTCTCTGTAAATATCATTGATACGTCAACGCTTGGTGTTGCCAAAAGATTCCCTGACTTGCATTATCGTATTAAAATTTGCTCCCATGAAAGTTTAATTTTTACAAAGTTGCGATTCGAACCGTGGACTTTTCACCGAATGGAGAGTTGATAGCGACCGGTTCAGAGGATAAAAGCGTGAAGCTCACGAAATTTAAAACAGGAGAGGAGGTGAAAACTCTCTACAATCTCCATAAGAGTAATTTTTTTGCTTTTATCATCTCTCAAATTGATTAATTTATAGAGTTCGTACTTTCCGTGACTTTTTCGCCTGATGGAACCAGGATCGCCACAGGTTCTTCTGACGAAACTTTCAAATTGCTCGACTTGGAAACTTTTAAAGAAATCCATTGGTTCAATGATACAATTAAAGGTACTTTGGCTGTCTTGATCTCGTATTAACCTTGTGGTTAAGGCTATGCAATGAGTTTGAGGTTTTCACCTGACTCAAGACTGTTGGCTGTCGCTTCGGATGACAAGACCGTAAAAATCTTAGATGCTTCATCTTTCAAAGAGGTGTTTAGTAGCAAGACAATGCACTGGGGTTGAAATTCTACACATTCAAGAATATTCACACTACTTTTTTGTTTATAGATAGAGTAAATACTCTGGATTTTTCACCTGATGGAAAATACCTTGTAACTGGATCGAATGATATGTGTGCAAAGATTATTGATGTTGGCCAAGGCGTTGTCAGCCAGAGTTTTGAGAATTTCCATACAGGTATTTTCAGATGGATTTTAACTGATGCTAATAAGCACTGTGTTTGGCATAGATCGAATCAAGAGAGTTAAATTTTCGAGAAACGGAAGATATGTTGCCACAGCTTCTGATGATCGTTCTATTTGCCTTATGGATACTTCAACTGAGGGAATTCATTATCAAATCCCCAATGTTCAATCCGGTAATTAATTTGTAAACTTGAAGAATATTAATGATTCATTTGCGGGTAAAATAGGATGGATTAATGCTGTGGATTTTAGTCCGAAAGAGAATGTAATAGCATGTGGTGGATGTGACGGAATAGTCAAAACGTTCACTTTAAAAAATTTATAGCGAAGAGTGTGAGATCATTAGTGTTAGCTTCAGTGTGTATCCAAGGAACCCTTAAGCATCCTATTCTGTTATAAGAAACTCTAATCTTGTTTTTGATACATTAACATTATCAAAACATTCCAAAACCCCGAAGTTTGTTGCAGAGAGCCAGCTCTCATATCTCAATCTGAATGCCACTGGTCTTCTGAGACAATTTTGATGGATAGACAAATGCTGAAGTTGCTTGAGAACTAAATTTCTTTGAGGAAAAACCCCATTGCTCATGTGCTCACCTAAGCGAAGTATGAGGAAATTGAATACCGACCTACTAATTCTTCTCAGTTCAAACATTTCATACCAATTCACTTTTAATTGTTGCCCGTTGTGTCACTGATCTCAGTTGAAGGTTAAGACCTTGCTGTTTGCTTCTTGTGTAATCAGAGAGGAATATTCAGGAAGTATCTAATTTTCAATAGTAATTATTTTTGGTTCAGATTATATCTATCATATCCTTCTCATACCAAGTTGGGTTGAAAGAGTTATCGTCCTTGAATTTTAGCAGCAAGTTCTCTGATTTTAATTCTTCTCTGATTTTAATTCTTCTCTGTGATATCCTTGAGAAATAGTCAAATATGATATCAAACACATGCTTAATCAACGTGTATCTGATCCTGAAGGAAAATTTCTATCCGATCAGCACAATAAGATATAAAACTCGTATTCTCAACAAAAAATTATTTAGGAAAAATTTACACAAATCAAAAAAACCGACACCCACGAATGATCCTATTACTTCAAGCAGCGCAAACAGCGTTTGCATTGTCATACCCTCTTTTTAACTATATCTACCGCAAACAACCCAAAGAACTCGACTTAAAAGTTTATTACTACCATGTAGCCATTGCAGGAGTTATTTTGTTTGCCTACTTCATCAGCAACATCAGATCCTACTATGTTCAGAAACCACAAATCAAGAAAGTACTAAACTTCATCAAACTCGGAGGACTCTTTCCGGCCATTCCCATCCTCGTTTACAACCTGATCTCATCCTCTTCAGTTACTTTTTGGTACAAAATACTACTCTTCCTCAGTATGGTCTTGGTCTTTGTGATAACCGCAATCGCAGATACACCCGTCTGCAAATACGGCCTAAAGGACGTGTTTTTCTCTGTTTTGCTGGTTCCTTCGTTGTTTTTGAGCACCAATATCATCCTTTCCAATGAAGTTGACTTTGAATCGCTTATGAAATTCGGACCTGTTAACTTCCTATTCCTCGGAGTTCTGCTCTGCTTCGGCAGCCGAAAAGACGTTGTTTTAAAAAACGAAGCTGCTGGAGTATGGTCGCTCGCAACATTACTTGGAAAGCAAGACAGTTTTAGAGCTCTGTTTCTTATTATCGCGTATTGTTACCTGCACGGCATCATCGAAAGTATCAACGACCTCTCATTAAAGTAAGTTCCTTTCGTACTCCTCTGGATCTCTAATTGTGTTTTGAAAAATAGACATCTTGTGCCAGTTATGATATTTACTTATTTGTTCTACAGCCTCTTAAAACGTTTCAAGGCAGAAGAATATGACGCGAGCTTTGGGATCATGTGGAAATGTTATCTCGTATTCTCAGTTTTGTTCATTGGTTGCACTTTCTTCGTCTAGGTTAAGAGAATGAATAGAATTTTTCATTAAGTAACGTATAGATTATCCTCTACCGTATCTATCTCATTGTTTAGTTGATTTCATTTCAAGCAACTCTTGATAAAGGTCCTTTTAAAATTTTAGTCGATACAATCTAAATTAGACCGAAGTACTAATAATAGATGAGTTCTCTCGCTTTTTGGGATTGTGTTCTAAGCGAGATGTGAAAAAAACATCAGATAGACTGTGAGAGCGCCTACAAAAATTCTTAAAAGGCCTGTCGAAAATTGGATACTCCGCCAAGAAAGAATACATAATCAGGTACAAATGAAAACAAACCTTTCAGAAAAATTATAAAATAGACAGCTACTTTCACAAATTTGTTCCAAGCAAAAATATTGCTTTGAGTTATAGCAGTCTACTTAACACTACCTATTGGCCTGACAAACTACTACAAAGGGGAATGCTTTACATCTCTCCCTCTTGATGCCGCTTTTTCCTTATATGATCTGTTGATAGATCTTTTAGGAAATCAAACTCCAGTGCGTGTCTATTGCCTGATGATTCCACAAACTCACATTCTTCAACAGATTCATCTTCTTCAATGTCGTTAGCCGCTTCTGAATTCAGCGAAGAGAGATATTTCTCTCGTTCCTTGAGGTTAACTCCATGGCTAAACTTATCCTCAGCAAGGTCAGCTTTCTCTTGCTAAAGAATATAGGCAAACAATTTACAAATGTGATCAAGGCTACGACAATTACTTTATCAATAATCAGTAGGAACTTGCTAAGTTGGGTGGGAGTCAGCACAGTTCGGAGATCATCGAGAGTATTGTAGAAAGCACTCGAGAGTTTTGTGACAAGTTTTCGCGAAGCTTGAAGATCTTCGGCGGCTCTTAATATTCACGTTAAAGAAAACATCCAAAAAAAGGTGATTTACTTTTCGAATCTCTCTTTCTGCTGTCTAAGTTTGCTGGCATATTTCGCAAGCTCTTCTCTCTGCGCAGAGCTGAGGTCCAAGATGTTCACTAGATCTGGGAATGATAAACTGAACCAAATGATTCCATTAACGCAAAATTAAAAGGTAATTGCTCCTACTGCTCTTCATTGGTGGGGTTCTTTTGATTGTAATTTTGTGCAGCCGCTTCTGGTGCGAACAAATCCCTTTCTATATTTTTAGATGGTTATTCAAAAAATTTGTTAATGAATTCTTTTCTTACTCTCTTCAGCCGTTGCAATTAGGTATTTCATGTGAGTGGGATACAAAGAGCCCTGAATTTGCTTGTAGGCGTTATTGAGAACTTGGATTCTGTCTTTGCTGTTTGCTTCAAGTCGGAACTTTATTACCGAATTTGTTAACAAAAACACCATTTTGTTCGGTTTTACTCGAAGAGAATCAATAAAGAAACTCAATTCTGAGTCGTCTGCCTGGGCTTGGATCATTTTTTCGAGTCTCTCATATAGCTGCTGCTTTCCATTCAGAAATTCTTGCTGTTATAAAGAATCAGTGTGAAAAAAATACAGGAAAATATTTTTCATACATTCTTTGAACTCGGCTGCATCGTAGACCCTGCATTCCCTCTAAGATGCTCTTCTAACTCTTTCCTGGTAGACATGAGCTCCTGGTTCAGCTGATCGACTTTCTTTTCGAGAAGCTCAATGTAAAACTTCTTTCTTTTGCGGCTATTTCTTGCCGACTCTCTGTTCCTCAGTAATTTTTGATTAAGTTTTTCTATTCCAAATTAACATTTCATTTTTTTGATAAATGTGAATATACGGCTTTCCTCCGCCCGCAAACAATCGTACGAAAAAGCTTTTTTCACTCCATTCTTAAAGGGATTAGAGTCAGCTCCACTAAACTCGGATTCGTTCTTGACCAACGAAGGGTTTTTGAAATCTTGAAACG
>ENA-UOTZ01000071-UOTZ01000071.1-compost-metagenome-genome-assembly--contig:-NODE-71-length-70185-cov-10.329563_pt1 | contig 70185 bp, 52 predicted proteins | sample MGYA00238144_ERZ746983 | MGnify/ENA primary metagenome ERZ746983 (study PRJEB28759, sample SAMN06268863) | compost metagenome | isolation source: single cell | place: USA: California, Emeryville, Joint...
GAGAATTTTCCGTCCTGATTAGATTAGATCTGTAAAACTAAGTTGAGAAGAGAGAAACGACATATATTTTGAAATGATTTTTTTTTTTAATGTTTACAGCGGCTCCAACACACTGGGTATCTATTCCGGTGTCCACAATGAAAAGTTAATATTCATCCTGTCAAATCCTTAATCTATGATAGATAATCCATGCCACATCATTTAATGATATGCAATCAAAGTCCCATTTCCTATTGTTGTCCATCTTCTTTGGGTGTCGGTTTCTCATGTCTCTCCTTATCAGCTGGCTTTTTGAAGTCTTTGGATGAAGTATGAGTCAAATGCGGTCCATGCGCCGTCGGTTTTACGACGAGCTTCTTCATCTTTTGCTTTGCCTTCAGAGCTTTATCCTTATCAACATACTTCGATTCTCTTGTAAATATCGCTTTTATTGCTCCCAATACTTCGGCTTTGGGGAACAGATCCGCTGGAAGTATCATCTCATATTCTATGCCTCTCTTCTCGCAGGCCACAATAAAGCATCCCAATGCGAGGTAAGTATGCGGATACATGAAAATAAAATCATCAAAAAAGCTTTTCCTTATCAACTCATACGATTCCGTACGAATTGCTGCATAATTTTTCTCCTGACTCTCAGGAAGTTTATCCTTAAGCAAGAGCAGCAAACTCTCCAGAGGCGTGAACACATGGTAGACCTTCAGCTCGAAGTTAATTGTCTTGAGTATTCTGAGTTCAATATGTTCGAATTCTTTGAAATATAAGAATAGAACCGTTAATAGTAATTACTCTCGAACTTGGTGTCTTTTAGAGTCTTCGCGACTCTCTCAACGTCTGTATGTATTTCTTCAATTTTACACGCGATATAAATACAAGGTCTTATATAGTTCGCTGGATCATCATCATCGATAAATATCGGTCTATAGAGGAAGAATCTCTTAAAATAGGCGATTGCCACAGCCTTATGCTCAATTAAGAGTCTGAATGATTTTTGAGTAAAATACCTCGACTTTGTGAGGGAAAACACCCTCGCATAAAGTAATGAGTTGCCATATGTAAAAGTTCAGGATAGCTGATTCGTCCTCTTTGTCAACGATCTTTGGGAAATTGCTGAGATAAGAAGGGATTTTTATTCAAATTACTTCGGCATCAGAGCTAGGATTGTGGTGCAGGATTTTTTGGTAGTGAGTTAAGTATTTCTTGGTTCTATTCTCGTGGATCTTATCAAGTTTCTCTTGGTTTTCGAAAAACACCCAGTTTTTATATTGCGACGTCTTTTCTAATGTTGGTAGCATGTTAATTGGTATTTATCCTCGCTCTGAGCTATGAATTGCCTTTGATTCTTTTGATTTTCCAATAAATCTTAGATTATTATAAACTTTATCTCACTCTATATAAACTTCAAAGCAGCTAATTTGTTCCAAAGTAACAACAACATAAAAAATTTTGAATCCTCAAAAAGATTACGAAGAGATGGATCATCGCTTTAATGAAGTGGCCTTATTCGCAGCCTAATACCATAAATTTGTCTCTCTCTCTTAACTTCTATAATTATTATTCAGAGAAGAATCTAGGTTCTTTTACTCGAAAAGAAAGATTTTATTTATGTTATCTTAGCAAAGTTTATCCTCTTTTTTTTCATTACGATTAATTTGCTTATCTCTCTGTTTGAATATAGATATTATGTAGTTTTAGACGAAGCCTCATCTACTTACATATCTGTAGAGGCAGTCAGTGCAATTTCGTTTAAAGCTCTGATTGGCACTTTCGACAAAAAGTATCGAATGAATAATTGAGAGCTTTGCAAACTTCGCATTTTTTCTGGCCTGCCAGTCTGAGAGTATCTATCGACGCTCCAACCCGTCTTATGTTGAAACCCGCTCTTTTGCCTTGACCTTGCTCCTCATCGCTTCTAAGCTTAGTCGGTGAGCCCTCAGTCTTCTGGACTCCGTAGTGAATGTCGTATTCTGCCCAGTCAATCTCGGGGAAAATCTTTGCAATTGTCAGCAAAGTACCCGTAGAGTTGGGACGTAACGTGACTTGGAATGATGATTGAGGCACTCTGAAATTAGGGAAATCGTTCGTCTTTGGGACTATCATCATATTGACGGTGTATGTGTCATTCGTGTTATTCACCGCAATGAATCTTCGAAGCATAGGATTCAACTCGTACTCAAAGGTTGGGCCTTCAAGTTCAACCTCTTCGTCGTTTTGTGCTTCAACGACTTGGACTGGGCTTGTGTTCTCCTGGACTTGTTCCGGCTGTGTTTCTTGGGTTGACTGAGTCATTTCAGCTGTCGTTTGAGTTGGAGGAGGTTGTTGTCTTCGAGGCTCATCTAAAGGAAGTTAATATAAGAAACAAGGGAGATAGTGGAGATATTACCATCCTGCTGGATGCTTTCTTCGACTGGTTCAGGCTCTCTTCTCTTTTCTGGGCCTTGGGAAATAGTATTCATTTCGATTACCGCATGGTCAGCGACTCTAACGCGCTTTTTAGGACCTTCGTAATCTGCGCTGTCGGTATCTCGGTCATTGGATGAAGCTGCTGCAGCTACTTGACGAACTGGTCTTTCACGGATGACATTTTGGGCGTCATTTCCATAAGATCTTGGTTGAATGAAGTGAGCAAGCGCGGAATCAGGCTTGACGAGCTGAGCGCTGAAATAATTACCCTCCAAAACTGATGATGGGAAAGCTTTGTTCGTCAATCCGGTGGGAAGGCTCTCTGTAATGTAAACATGCAGCTGAGATTCAATAATAGATAGACCATGATCTCCTCCTCCAACGAGGGGAATTTCTCTCAGTCTTACTTGCTCTTTTGTTTCTCCGATAATATATACAGGCGTATAGTTCTTCAAGACCGCGTTAACATCATTGACTTGCTTCGATTCTTCTTTATTCTCAGCGATCTCGCTATTTTCGGCCTTTGGTTCTTGCTCTTCAGGCTTAGAACCTTTGTTTACGCCACCTCGGAACTTTGCAATAATTTCTTGGTTATGAGCGATTCTCTTATTCAGCTTCTCTTCAAACGAATTGAACAGCTTAAGCGCTTCATTTCCAGCTTCCTCCTTCGGGTACCCTCCATAGTAATACCTCTTGGCATCAGCGATGTAATTCTCAATGAAAGGCCTCATCCAATCCGAGAATTTGGCATAATTATAGCTTGGAGGCGGAAGACTGGCAAAGTATTCAAATACAACAGGGTTCAATTCACAAAGGATCAACACCTGACGGAGGCACACAAGGCAAAGGTTTTCAAGTCTTCGCCTGTTTTGAATGATTAAATTAAGAACGGAAGTGCCTTCGCTGAGATTAAGCGTCGTTTCGTAGTTATATACGACTTCGTCAATGGCAGTATTGCCATACACGCCGAATGAATCGGGCGCGTTTCGAATCGGTTGAGATACTGGCTGAGGGAAACCAAGCATCCATTCGATACGTCTCCTCTGGAGAGAGTCATTAATGTTCAGGAAATACGTCATCGCCTCAAGGTAGGGCTTAGCTTCATCAAAGTTCGCCTTGTTAAGTCCTCGCAGGATCATCAGCGCCAAACTGTAAGAGAAATCTTCCATTTCGAATGAGAAATGCTCTACAAGGACTCCAAACGCGGTGGGGTCGTACTTCTCACTCATTACCTTATCGAAGAAATCAGAGCAGTCGAGACATTTATTGTCGTTGGGGCTGAGCTCAAATTGCTATTTGTGTTGTTAGATAACAAAATTTTTACAAAAGAAAGTACCTCAAGATTCTGTAATACCGTGTTGGGCAGTTTTCCTGAAGCGTTGTTATTAGGCTTCGATCTTCTAATGAGAATAGCGATCGTTTGGATGAGAGGATCAAACTCAGGATTAGTGTAACGGTTGCCCATGCTATGCTTATGTTCGGAGATCTCGTTGCCAAGAGGAGATTTTTTCTCAAGGAAGAAGTCAATCAGCAATGAAATCATCTGTTTCTGATAGAGGTATCTGACTTGTGGAGTGCCAGCATAAGCAAAGTCCCTCCAGAACTCGAAGTATTGTCCGAATTTCGTCCAGCTCTTTGCAACGTCGATTGGCATGATGTTTAAGAGCATATTTAAGAATTTGACGATGTTATATTCGATTTGAAGTGGACCTTTCTCTGGAGCCTTCTCGATTTCGTCTTCCTTTCCTTCGAATTTCTTGAGAGACAGATCGAACCCATGGAAGGAAATGATGACGTTGATGGCATGGAGAATGACTTGGCTGATGTTTGAGCGGACAGTTTTGTCTGAGCAGGTGAGGATCAATTCTACGGTGTATTTGAGGTCCTTAAAAACGACCTTTTCAAAGAATTCGTAAGCGGACTCAGGTACAACGGTCATCAGTTGCTTCATGACTTTGCTGATCTCATTGATTTGCTAAGATAAATGGTATTAGCACTTAGATAGAAGGAGAGATTTGGTTACGCTGTTGTCATATGCTCTGGCGAGGAGCGAATAGACGAGATTAGCTAGGATTTTGATGATGGTGAGATAGCTTTCCTTGCTTTTTTCTGGGATGTCTTTATAGCCTTGGTAGATAGAGTTCTTGACATTCTGATCTGTTAATTCTGGCAAATTAATCGCGTTGCACACATCCCTGATGAACTTAAAGAAGTCATCATTGTATAAGTGACGCTCGAACATGAACTTATGGTTATCTTCCCATACTTTCTATTAATTTGTTATAACTTTAGACAAATGGCTAGAAGATGATTAATGGTACCTGATAGACGTTAGAAGGAACGAATTTCTTAACCGAATAATAGTCAACCTCATAGACTTCATGCGGCTTAACGTCCTTCTCTTCAATGTTCAGTTCAGCCTGATGAACCTTGAACTTGTCGGAATTTGCAGGGTTTTTGAGATCAAGAGAACTCTCGAGGAACTCAGCTTCGCTCTTTTCGTAGACTACCATTTGGACAGGATCTTTGACTACTCTTTCGTAAACAAGAATGTACGCGTTCTTTGAATTATCCCTCCCAGCCTTTCCCCATCCCCAGCTGTCGTCAGATGTATCAGAGGACGCGCCTCCAAAGCATTCGCTTTCAATGTTCTTCACGTCAAAGTCTCTGATTGTAGAGTCGTTAAACTCTAACCATTTGTTCGGTGTGTTTTCTTTCCTTTTGCTGGGGTCACCTCTATTGGTGTTAATATATGAGTAGTAGTGACCAAAGTCAGCCGTTCCGGTATGCACCACGATACCTGCCAAACGATATTCATAATACTCTTTTGGATGCTTCATGTATGGTCCAAGTGGTTCCTCGCTTTCTGCTTGCTCTCCTTCCTTCTTTTCTGTCTCGATCTCTTTAATCTCTTCCTCGTCCTTTGGTTTATCCCCTTCTTCGCCTTCTTCTGCTTTCTTAGGTTTCTCTTCAGTGACAGTCTTCGCTTTCTTTTCTCTTTCTTTCAGCTTCTCACGCCATTCAAGTCCGTCTTGTGTGTATGGCTCAATATTCAGCTCATGAGGGAACTCAAGTCGGCTGTTGACCTTCATGTTCACCATAGCCTCCCAATCGAAGATAATCCTTTGCAGATGCACAATCATGACATTGGGTGGCTGAGATACACAGGTTCGCTTGGTCGTGGAGACCTTCTTCTTGCAGTTATCGCAGAAGAAGTCGTCGATGACTTCGCCTGTGATGAACTTCTCCAACGAGTCGTAAATTGTCTTCATGTTCTTCACTTCCAAAGACAAATTGTAAAAAGTATCATCACGGCTCTTCACGTGGTGACAGTTTGAGCAAATCAGCTGCTGGCAGGTCTTGCCTCCATACACGCTGTTGAGGATATGTCTGAAAGGAGTGCTCTTCAATCCCGTTTCCAGCTTATCGAAAATCATATTCAAGAACTCCTGTGCGTCCTGTTGAATAGAAACGTTAACCGGGTTTCCTTGAAAGTCTTTAAACGCGAAGCAGAACTCATGCGGGTTGTAGTCTTGTCTATCGCTGAGCTCCAAGAACCCGAACATCTTTTGTAGCTGATGCAGGACATTGTCATCGACCATGTACTTTCCGTTGTCCTTGGGCACTAAATTAGTCTCTTTCTTATCATCTGCCATCATGAGAGCGTATCTAAAGGTTGGAGTCATATAGAACTGCTGAAGCATCGAGTTCATATAGCAGATGCATCCGAGATTCTTGATACCAACGTAACCCCAGAAGGATTTGCTGTCGTTAGCCGGGTGGTAATTCCAGCTAGTGGCTATTGGGATTTTGCCCATTAAGACCAAGAGATCCTTCAACAAGATGTTGAGATTACGTTCGTGACCTCTGCAAAGGGTTCCGAGGAGCTTGTAGGCCACGGTTCTAGAGTCTCTGCCTTTGCATTTCACATAGTCTTTTGAGAAGCTGCTGGCATCGACGCCTTCGCTGTAGTGAGGGAAATTAGTGTCACGATCGGCGATATCGAAAAGACAAGTCGCGAAGATCTCATGAACGAGGTTGTGCTTCTGAGGATCACCAACCAAATCTCTCAAGTGAGGTTTAACTTGGATGATTCTCTCGCAGAGGTTCAAGAAACCGATGAGAATCTTATCATTGACGGTTGTTCCCGATCGCTTTTCCGTGGAATTATGCGCTTTCAGCTGCTTAATCGTCGAGTCGATCAAGAAGCTGAAATCGAGAGATTTGTCCTCATCTTCCTCTTTGCCTTCTTTGCTTTGGTAGGTCTCTTCAATTAATTTACAGAGTAGCTCGAAATATTGATTACAGTCCCTGCGGTTCTCCGATTGAGAGTCAGGCAGATTTTCAAGGAACAGTTTGATGATGTATTTGCTGAGGAACCCGTTTTTGTAGCCCATAGTCTGTCTGCTCAGGATGTAGAAGGCAGAAGTGAAATACCTGCGGATGTTAAGACTCTTCGTACAGAAGATACCCTCAAGCAAATATTGTTTTCCATTCTGGAGATTATCAGGGGAATTGTCAGGGTTAAAGAGGTAGTCGATAAGCGAGTTATCATACAGGAGCATCGAGGTGAGAATCGAAATCGAGTATTCGAGGATTAATCTGTCCTCGCTCTCGAAATCGACGACCTTGCTAAGCAAATCAACACCTTGGGCCACACAGAGCTTGACCATATCCTTGAAATTGATGGTTGAGAGAATATGCTTGCCGAGCTCACCAGAAAGACGCTCCACTAACGCCAAGAAATCAGGAGTTTCTTCCAACTTAAGCTTTTCTTTCTTCTTCTCCTCAGCCTCTTTCTTCTTGTCATCCTTTGACAACTTGCGCTTCATCCCCGGTGGCAACTCTACCGTTGGCACGCCGTCTTGAACGCTAGAAGTTCTCTTTTCGAGCTCTTTGGGTGCTTCTTCGACAACGAATTCGTTGATTTTGCCTTCAGTTCTGATGTAGTCGCTCACGAAGTTCAGATTCAAATGGAATAACCTGATGAAGGAGAGGTTTCTATACAAGCCAGGGACTTTATTCGCGAAAGTGGCAGTAAGATAGTTTTTCAAGATCTTGAGGATGAATGATAGGATATTCTTGTCGAAAATGCTCAGTGAGGTAGTGTCCTTCTGAGTGAACTTATTAAAGATCTGGAACAGATGCTCGAAGCCTCCGTTCTCGATGAAATCCGAGCGCCATTGCTTCTTATACTCTTGGAACTTTGGGTCGTCTGAGCTGAAGATTTCTAGTGCAGGTTCCTCGGCAGAGTCTTTTTCGTTCTCGTCCTCCATCAAGAACTCGATGACATGCAGCGTGTAGAGGAGCCTATAAATCGAGTTTGAGTCCAATATCAGCTCCCAGTTCTTCTTTTGCTCGCCACGAACGCCTTTGAGCTGGATAATCTCCTTGAAAATCTCAGGTGAAGTAGGGAGGCGATTCAATAGCTTCCAGGCCTCGATAGCGATTTTGCCTCCATAGTCAAGGAGAGAGAAGATAAGCTTGAAGTATTCCTGGTTCGTTGTGAGGTAGTACCTTGGCAGGTTTTTGACGTCGACTTTCTCTTCTTCGATTTCTGAAGGCTTCTTCAAGTCATTTCTGATGTGATGAGCCGCTAAGTTGGTCCAAACAACGTGTGGACGGGCCTTGCAAGCGGCGTGGTAGAAGTCGAGGAAATTCTCTAGCGTAAGGAAGCCGTCTCTGTCGGTATCGTTAACCGCGAAGACTTCTTTGACACGCTTATCATCGCCTTTGCAGTTGTCGTTGGTGCATGAGTGGATAAAGGCACCGCAGTTATCAGGGCTCATCTTTCCGTTTTCGGAGAACATCTCAAACCATTCGACAAAGATTTTCTTTGCAGCAGGGTTGAAAGACCCATCTGGGTTAAGGAGGTTTGCTTGAGGAATCGGAGGGGTGGGTCGTTTGGCGGCTGTGAGAGTCTCGCCGTTTTTGATTCTCAAGTCTCCGATTGTTTTACCGTTCTCGTTGTCTTTGATCTCTTTCTGACTAGTGTAGCGAAGCAGCTTCACTTGATCCCATGACGTCTTAGCCTGTTTCGCGATCTCTACGCGCAAGTCATACACAGTGATGTTGCTGTGGAGTCTTAGTTCGATTTTCTTGGGTACGTCGGCTCCTGATGTGATATCGTTGGTCACGTTAAACGTGAGCAATTCTCCCTTGACCAAAGCGCTGTGAGATTTAAGATTACCGGTTCCTTTCTTTTCGGACTCATCCATAATCGACTTGATTATTTGAAGGCATCGGAGGCAGCCTGTCGTAAGGGCTTGCTCTGTCAGTGTGTTCTTTTGGCTGATGATGTGGTTGAGACGATTAATGCAGTTGCCTAAGAACTCGTGATGGAGTTCAGTTCTCTTCGCTTCGAGCTCTTCGCTCACATTAGCATACAGCTTGTTCAGGAACTCAATCGCTTTCTCAATAACCTCTTCGTTTTCAGTTTGGAGAATGATTTCCCAGATAGATTGCACTCCTTCTAGTTCTGAAGGGAAGACCAAGACCTGATAATCGAAATCAATCTGAAAAAGCAAAAAAAAAAATTAGAATAAGCTTGCTATTTGAGGTTGTAAGAAGGGTTTTACCTGGTTACTGGCCTTATTCTCATCAGAAGAGAGATAAGAGTAAGAAGAATAGTAGGTTCCGCTGACGTGTGAGTATCCGCTGGGGTAATTGATTACACTGCCTCCGGTGGAGGAAGCCGAGGAGATTTTCTTAATTTTTTCAAGTTTTTCGTTGATGAGCAAGAAGAAGTTTCTGAAGCAGTTGAATCCTTCAGCCGTCATGTACTTGCTTTCTCTCTTGTCAGTCATTTTCTCTTTGAAGAACTGGATCAAGTCATCGATGTTCATCGGGAACGTAGACTTCGAGTCCGTCGACTCCTTCAGCCATTTGTATAACACGTCTCTCTCGGCTTTGATAAACGCGTTATTCACCACGGTTTCCCAAATGTCCTTGAGCAAATTGAACGTCAGATTCACTTCGGAACTGCTGTTACTCAACACTAATAAAAGCCATTCATTATAGAGATATATTTCAAAAAATTTTCTTACCAAAATGAATGAATGAGAGTCTCTCCGAAATGTGAGTGACATAGCTGTGGTTATCGCCCGTAAGCTTATCAAGTTCGCTTTCAGTGTAAGTCTCTTTCTCTGGTAATTTCGATTTGATGTTGGCTTTAAACTCCTTCAAATCATGAATCAAGGCCTTAAGAAGTCCTTTTTCAGCGACCAAATGATCCAAGCAGGTGGTCTTAGTATATTGCTCCGTCGCAGAGGCTGTGCTTGGATAATTATCAATGAGTTTCTTCATGATCTTGATTGAAGCAAGCACGGAAACTTCTTTATCGATGTTAGCAATACAGTCAAGAAGGACGTTAAATCTTTGTTCTCTCAGCTCCCAGCCTTTCATAATGTCACAGAAACGATTCAGAGCTTGCTCGGAGATCTCTGCCGAGGAAGGCTTCGCCTCTCTGATGATATTCCAGTAGAAATCACAGCTTTTCTTGACATAGGAGATTGGACGGAGTGAGTATCTGCTCAATTCGTAAACCAGCTCGATTTCCTCTGAAATGATCTCATTTACTGGAATTTCGGAAATTTTTGTGATGATGAACTCGAGGTGTTCTGCTTTGAAATGCAAAGCGATATCCGAGAGGACCTTATAGACTGCAAGCTTCGCTTCTTTATCACCTTTTTGTGTCGCGCTCCACACGAGTTCAAGCTGATCAGGCTCGACTGCGTTCTCGTTAATCATATGTTTCAAGAAATCAGCCGAGCGCTGAATCATAGAAACATGGCCTCTCTTTCCATAGATTTTATCGAAAATTTCGTACTTCTTAATGACATCGTTCTTATTATGAAAAAAAAACAAGCGTATTAGAATTCAAATAATCCAATATGTAGTCTTACCAAATAGGCATTCGTAAGGAATTTGGTGTTTCCGTATTTGATCTGTCTAATGATGTCGAGGATCGATTTGATTCCTTGCAGCTTTCTTTCGAGGAAGTCTGTTTCGAAGCACATAAGCGAGACTTCCAGGTTAAACGTTTCGATCATCTCTTGCTTCTCAGGAATCGAGTAAATTCGCTTAAGGAGGAGATCAAACGCGTTGTAGATCCCTTCTATTTTCTCCTTAGAGAAATTCCTCGTGTTTGAATCCGGACTCAGCAGCACGTTCTCCCAGACAGCCTTTTTCAGCTTGGGAATATACTCAAGCGCAAAATCTCGATGGAAAGTCGCATGGCAATTCCCAAGCATTGACACATAGATCGAGGTCATATCGATCGGACACCATTTATTCTTATCAGAAATTCTCTCGAGTATCTTATCGAATACTCCCATAGCTCCAATCTTATTCAAGAGATTGATTAGGAATACAGAGCGACAGTAGCCTTGTCTCGTAATGCAATAGTATCTTCGCCCTTCCTTGTCTACTGAGTACACGTGGTCGTTGGAGTCTTCGATCTGTGGATCATCGCTTGAGCTGCTGCTCGCCAAGTATAATTTTTTCGCCATTCGATTGCGACTAAAAAGAGAAGATATTTGGTAAAAAGAACACATGAGAAGGGAGAATTACGGTTGGACTCTGGGGTTAGTGACGCTAAGCCATTCGTCGTATCGCGAAGACCAGCCGAAGAATCTCCTGCCTTCTGTATCGGTTTTATCGCCGTTCTCGTCATACACGCGATATCCCACGAAAATTTGCTTGACTTCAGTTCCGTCTTCAGTTTCTGAGATGGCTACATCCAAGACAGTCGAGTTGTACCAGACATTGGAAGTATCGCAGACATCGATGATATCGCCTTTCTTAATATTCATTCTCCATTCATAGTCTTGGGTCTTTGTTCCCAATGGTGCTAGTTCATTCGCGCTTGTGTTCTTATCTAAGTACCTTTATTGAAGAAAGCTCAGCTAAGTGCGAGCGAAACCATCAGAAAATACCTATTAAACGTTTCTTTCTCATTCAAGAAAACGATCTTCAAATGGTTTTCGAGTACAGTGGCAACTTTAGCTCTTGACCAGCAAATCTTACGATGATTCTGTTCTAGCTTCAACGCATCGACAATATCGCCTTGTTTTAGATTTGCAATCCATTCCATGTGCTCAGGAGTCGGGTCTCTCATAACAACACTCTTGAGTTCACTGTAAGTACAAATAAAATAAACAATGCATTTACCAAAGGCGAGGCGGTGATTTCTTCCTGGTCGTTGGTCTTATAATATGCTCTGGTGGGATCCAGGAGTACTTTGGCCATCTCAGCAATTTTAATGTTGTCTTCTGGCAGAGTTTTGATCCAGAACAACACCATCTCTTCGAAAATTTGGTTTACCATCTTGAGAACCTCTTTCGAGTTGAAGAGCCTCGTATTGATGAAGTTCTTGGCGGTTTGGACCATAAACTCATTGAAGAACCAGTTCTTGATGTTGGTGTCTCCGAAAAATTCTTCGTAGCTCTTACTCGCGTTGAGCTCTCGGAAGAAATCGAGAATTTTGACTATATCTGGAATGGTTTCTTCCTCGTTGTGGGAATTGAGGAGGTAGATCTTCTCCTTTATCGTCTTCCATTGGTCTTGGGAGAATCTCTCCTTGAAGGGAGTTGGAATTTGAGTTTCAACTGTTTTCTGTTCGGTCATAATCGATTTAATGAATTGTGCTAACAAGCAATTATAAAAATTCTTCTTGAGATATCTTTATTTTAAATAATTAAGGAATACCTTTCGCGAACCGAAATTTTGGTTGTAATTGCCTCAATAATCAAAGAGAAAGAGAAATCAGCTGGTCTGAGCGAAAAAGAGTTAATAGGCTCTCAGAATAAGGTGTTACCTGCAAGAAAAGTTTGGTATTTCTAAAGATAAATTTGATATACTAAGGACGAGAAAGAGGAGTTCAAGCATGTTCGCCTTAGGTGTGTCAGATCGCTGTGGTTCTCAAAGTTTGAATTACCAGAATCTGATGCTCTTTGTAGAATTTCAACTTTTTGAAATAGTTGATACTGTTTTAGGATTTCTGGTCAGCTAAGGATTTCATTTGCATTAATCAACTCATTTGCAAACAAATTTTCCTGAATTTTTTTTAGTTATCATGTGAGAACAAAATATTAGCGTGGAGGTTAAGGTAATGGAGTTTTCAAGCATCGATTCTACAAGGTTAGAAAGCTCCTTTGGAACAAATGTATGATATGTTTTCATTTTCATTTTCATTTTCATTTTCATTTTCATTTTAATTCTAACTCTATTGTCATACTTAATTGCTACGAAAATGTTGAATAGAAACTTTTAGAGTGAGAGTAAAGATAAGCTTTAAAGCTTTCCGTGAAAAATTTTCTATAGGGCCATTTAATTTACAAAGAAATGTGTATACTTAACGATGAATAAATTAATTGAAAAGTGTGTTTATATATGTCTTGAAAAATGAATTATTGATTGATTGTTCTTAGAGTTGCCATTGTGATTCCTTTAGAATGTCATCTGAGGTCAAGGATGTCTCCGGTTGTTTGCCTAAACAGTTAAATTATTGGAATGTCTTCGTGATGAAAGGAAGATAAAAGCAGAAGAGGAAAGTTTATTTATTTAGTCAGTTAAAAGGTTTCTTCTCATTCGCCCGAAGGCGTCCGAAGGTGTCCTATGATTTTTCATCATGATAAACTCGAGACCAAACCACAAAAGAAAGACAACGGAGTTTTGATACATACCTTTCTCAACGTTGAAAGAATTCCAGCGCTGAACAGCTTGAAGTCACCGTTGAACATCGCATTAATGGCCTATTTTATTCGTTAGTTCAGAGGAATGATTCAAGGAAATGGAAGAGAAGAAGTAGAAATCAGTTAGTGTTAAGTGTCATCAATTCATTGCAGACGAACGAGACTAAAGATTCATCATTTGAGATGAAGCCTCACGGTTTGAAGGCTCATTGAGAGTGAAAGAGAGGAGTTGGTTGAATTTGTTTACCTGCAGATCTTTCAAAGAATCTCATTTTGGATTTCATTTGTCAAATTATTTAAATTATTTTGATTATAATTTGTGGGACCTCTCCTTCTTATAAAGCCAGAGCAATCCCATATATGGATTCGTGTCGAGGCAGATCACAATGAAAAAGGAGGGAATCACTATTAGGCGAACTATTATCAAGGATCGTTTCAAATAACAAGTCCTTGTTAGTTTTCTGAGAAAGCAATGAGGTTAGTGAGCTTTTAGCGCATCACACTCGCTGAATTTCGAAATAGCCAAAGTTGTTAGGTTTATTTCATTGATTTGGAAAAATTCAAAAAAATTACCTCTATTGCAATTCAGCTATCAAGCAATATCATAATGTAAAATATGCCATTTCGCTTGTTATTTCACTTGAATTTTGTCTTGATTGCTCATTATATAGTTAATTCTAGAGTAATCATTAGGAGATGCCGTCGATTCAAAAAAGAAATGTCTCATAGATTAGAAATCCGTAATTGTTCGAAATTAGCTCACAAACCCAGGCATCTTGCTGGGTTGTCAGGTAGGACAGATTTTTTACACATTAATGCAAGCAATAATCTATTTCTTGCTAACATTTATGTAATATTTATGTAATGACGGCCGAAAAATACAGAAGATAGATCTACCAGAATTTAATTTCACACTTTGTTTCAATCATTTCAAAGCACATATCATTATTTACATGTGACATTTCCTCGCAAAAAACCTCGTTCACAGCTCATTCGGTTCTCAACGGAAGGAGTTAATTTTATTTGTGTATATATGGAAATCCAAAAATCTTTGGCGAACGATCGAATTCGCTCAGAAATTTCACGCAAGAAAAAACACATCCGAAGTGAGGATAATTGCCAGATCTCCAAGCATCACAAATTATTACCGAACAACTATACCCCCCAAGAATATGGCAACCAAAAAGAAAAATGGATATTCAATTTCACCCGTATTAAACTTGCTTGTAAGTTAAGCTTTACAAAAAGAATCAAATATCTTCTTCCTGTAAGAGCAATCCAACGATGTCAAAAGTGTGAATTTGATTTCGAAAACAGCGATGATGCGAATAATTTCCACAGGATCAAACGAATAATCAAATTACTTAAGTATCTAAGCATTGCAAACCTACCTGTTCAAATCATGCAATCTGAATTCATAAAATATCTTAATCTTTGCGTTCATTATCTAACGCTTGCGAAAGACAAATTTTGTATCAAATATCGAGTCAGAGATGCGCTCTTGCTCTCTTCTAAGGGATACTTGCTACATTCTTCATCATTTTCATCTTTTTCAGCATTTGCTACGTCAAGTCATATCAAGAATATTTTGAAATATGTGCCTGGGCTCCACAACCTGACCAAAGTTACGGATGCAGCATGTCTACGTCTAAATAACCTGACGTATTTGACTGTCAAATTCAACAATGATGGGTTAAATGCAAGTTTTTTCGATAGTTTGGCCACAGTGCAAACTCTTGAAGTCCTCAAATTGGAACCTTGGGACATCAATACTTTTATGAATTTTTCTGGAGACTTTGCTTCTGTAATTTTGAGGCTTCCCAACCTGAAAGAACTTTCAGTTTTTTTTGACTTTACTGAAATCCTTAGCCACTATGAATGGGAAGTTTTACTCCGAAACTTCCAAGGCCAGGCCATTACTAACTATACAAACGGATTTAAGCTGTCGTTCGTTATGGTATCAGCACTCAATGATTCTCCAAACATAGAGGAATTATTTTCTCCAAAGTTACCTGAAAATATCAGTAAGAAGGGGCTGTCGGTCAGGTTCTATGAACTGGACGATATTGTCTTTCATTCTTATTATGGCTACAATTTCAATTTTGAGTCGGGACGATTTGCATTGGATTTCCTTGAGGTTCGAGCGAATCAGCGCTTACCTATTCATGATGAGGTTCTCTTGTGCGAAAATGAAATCAAAGGAATCGAAATTATAGAAAATTCTGTAACCGAAGACTATGAGCCTTGGATCATAAAATATATTGAAACTCAATTTCCTTCTTTGCTGAGGAAAATAGACCAACTTAAAGTTCCAATCGAAGATTTTTCGTTGTTTAAGAAGTCTCTCGCAGTAGAAAAAATTAAAAGCTTGGGTTTCCTAAGAAATTTAGATATAATCTGGAGTCCAAGCATGGAATCGAGATGGAACTCGCAATTAAACCAGGTTGAAAAGATGCTCCCACCTAACTTCCCTTTACTCGAAGATATAATTCGATTTATTCAGGGAAAACAAATGCTAGAAGCTCTCTACCTGAACTTCAAAGCTCCACATCGATTGGAGAATCTCGATAAACTTTTTCAAGAGTTGTTTGGCCTCCCAAGCTTCAAAAAATTGAAGTTGATGTTTTACTTTGGGAGTGTTTTTACCGACGAAATCGCAGAAAATCTATTGAGATGCTTTAAATTAGAAGAGTCTCAGGGAGTTTCAAGGGTTTATACTAACTTCGAAAAGGAGCAGGTTCCTTTGCCAATCAATCAGGAGGGGTTGTACGCAAGAATAGAGCACTCACAACAACTGCTACAATCATATGCCTCGTTACCGGTTTATCTGGGTGAAGGTGGCTATAACTATTGGGCAGCTATCGTGTTTTGTAAAAATAATCACAAGTTCTAAGAGAAAATTTCGATTTTGATTCTTTTTCATCGATGTTGTACGATATTTGTGGAGATAAAACGAAATTTAATTGCATATATTGTTTCTGTGTTTTAGAAGGTTTTCATTCGCGATGTCTTAGCTGAGTATAATATTAATATTACAAGCAGGTAAGCATAACAAACTATTTAATTCGAGTTAATTTTCATAATCCGAGGAAATATTTTCGAGTAGGACTTAATTATGATATGCCAGCAAACTTTTCAGTTCTCAGAACCAACTGCTCAAACATTTTTTTATCAAATTCGAGGCGTCTTCCGCGAAATTTTTCTTATCTGAGTCATTCCTTCCTGACTTGATAAACTTAGAGACTAAGATAGGTAACCCCTTTATTTGTTAAGGTCTTCCCAAGCAGCTGTGGCATTTCTTGAATAAGATGATCCGAGTTTTCGACAAATACCATTATCCTTTGGAAGGATCACCCAGATGCTCCGATTATCAACGTCTCTAACCTGTAAAGCATCCAATATCAGCTTTTTTGAATAGTCCTTGAAATCTTCATTCATTGCCCTCTGTGTTGAAATACCGTTAATAACGCCAATGCCAAATAAGCTCTGAAATCCATCAGCATTGGCAGCAAACGAAAATGAATCGAGCGCGGCTCGTCCAGGGAATGAGCTGGCAGCATCTTGAGTCCAAACAGATCCACAAACCCCAAGGATCCCAATGAGGATAATGAAGAACTTGCCCATGGGCTAGAGACTTGCAAATTATGATTAATTAAATTTTATAAATCCTGCTCAAGAGAGATAGTTAATTTATTACAAAATAGAGTTTTGAATTCACAGAGGAGGATTGAAAAGTTTTCAAGACTTCTAAACGATGGTCTCTATCAAAACAAAGACGGAAAAATTATATTTTATGATGGTATTCAAATCTTCTATGATGCTAAATTTTCTATTAATAACCATCATTGAATAATGATTGCTACTGCAACACACAAGCATACTGACCTCATCTTCTTGAGGTCTAGCAAATGATATTATCGGGTGCAAGGAGCAATTGTAGGTTCTGTTCTCCCAATATAATTAATTTCTTAAATATGGGTTAAAAATCAGGCAAATCAAGCAACTAAATTATTTTGATGAAGAATATGTACTTCTGGATTGCTCTTAATTGAAGGGATGATATGATGTTGTAAGGGAGAATTTTTTTTCGGATTGTTATTTAAATGTATGCTGCAAAAATTCGCTTCGAGAGCTGGTCAGTTTCAAGCTTTCAAAATTTAATTTACGATTATCGATGGGAAGTGTATTTTTGTAAGATATTGTCAAACATACTTCGATGATTTAACCTGAAAGAGGCCCACGAGAGGTTCAAAGGTTCATGCTAGTTTTGAGTTATTGCGAATTATTTTGCTGGCTAATAGGGAGATTATATCTTCTGCCTCACTATTTGATTATTACTGTGAAGAAGTGTAGTTGGTCATTAAAATAACTCAAATAATAAGTGTATAATGAAATTATTTGTGGTTAGATGCGAAACAAGAGTGCTCGAATTAGACTAAAATTCTTTTATTTCTAGTATTAATGAGGCAGAGTATTGTTTTAATATCATATGAAATACGAGCAGGACAGGAGAGTTATATTCATGTTGTCATTGTTTTTCTGATACAAATTCCAGAAATGCATTTGAGAAGAAATCTCTGAGTTAGATTGTCTAAATTGGTTATTTAGTACTCATTAATAAGATTCTAGTTCTATGCTGAGATACATTTTTGAGTATATTCAGCTACATCTAGTACAAACTCTCTCTTATCTTTATCAGATCTTTTGGATTTGAGAAACTTCTTTGTTAGTCTGGCCAAGGCTGGCTTTTTTTCTGGATCTTTCAAACATTCTTTGCAACGATTAAATGGAGCCGAGTCTGGTGACCCAAGAGTGCCGCAAAAGCCGTTGTCTCCTGGAAAGACCTGCCAAATACTCTGATAATCGATCTTTTCTATTTGTGCCAAATTCTGTCTCATTGCTTTTATCGAAGACTCTTTGAAATCTTGGGTTACCGCTTGGATTGTATTTCTTCCTGAAAGACATGTCACACCTGGTTTCGTCGCTGCATTTCTAGGAATGAGTCGCTGAGGAGAGTTTTCCTTGCTATTTTCAATGATGGGGCTTTGAGAAGAGAGTGTCATTGTCTTTCCAAAAATGGTGTACTTGAGAGATTTTTTCAAGCCTAGACCATTGCCTTTTGGTAAATTAGAGACTGAGTATTAATAGATTTACCTAACTGTGCGCGAAGCTTCTCGTGGCTTTGAAGAAGAGAAATGATTGGGGAAATTTCTTTTTGAAGTTTTGCATAAGAGGAGGAATTGTGAAGACCTCGCTCGAGAGAAGAGTTGACTGGCTTTAGTGCTTGAGAGAATACGATAGCCTCAAGAATGAAGGCCAAGACGACCAGAACTTTTTTCATTCAAGATGCTCAAGGAATAAATTATTTTATTTAAAAAATTCAAGAGCCAGAAGCTAAATTAGAGAATATAGTTCTAAACAATCAGAGCTAGAACGGCTAAATATTTCGAAATTTAACAAATTTTGCATTCAGCAAAATGTGAACGAAGCGAAGCTTTCATAGCATAACCACCAGCCTCAAAGAGATCATAAATTTATTTCAAGTGATGCTGGATCTCGCTTGAAAATCTAAGCATTACTAACAACGCCGAATAGACTTTCAAAACGCTTACCTATCAGCACGTTTTCGGTTTCATACAGATAAAAAAAAGATTTTACAATGTATGAGGCAATTTCTAACTTGAATTACAAGAATGAGAATCTCGCGCTGAAGTTTTACATGGACGCTCTTCCAATAAATCGCTAGTTTCGATGATGAAGAGAGCAATGATGTCTCTTTTGAATTAGAGGCTACTTCACGATTGCAGAATTTAGATTTTACAAATTTAGTAATGTAGGATCGGGCACGATCTGAGTTAACAAACTATACCTTTTCGATTGGTTTTCCAATTTATATAACGGCAATTATTCCAATAGCAAGCTCTCAAAATTTGCAATCCTTTATAATAAATCAATGGAAACAGGAAGCTCACAATCAGCCTATTTTTCTTCGAGTATTTCTAAAAGGTATTCAGGTTACATGAAGATAACTTTCTTGTCATTATTTTGATGAGAGAGAGAAGAGAGCGTCTTAACTTGAGGAATAGCATCAACTTTTGTCAAGGAAATACAAACAAGAGTTTTAGCAAAAGCAAAGCTAGTTCGAGTTCATTTATATATACATTTTTCGATTGAGTCAATAACTTTTTCTGGAAATATCCTCATCTCTGATTCCGTCCTTTCTGATCCGATGGATTCACGGGCTAGACGAGACACATTTGATATTTTCTGAGGGTATTGCAAGCATTCAAGACTTGTGCATAACGGATTATCACTTGAAATGATCTCCCAGATTATTTTTTTTGTAGTTTCTTTAAAGCAATCACCATCAGTTTGATTGATCTCCCCTGGAATAATTTTAGCAATTCCTTTCTCTTCTGGTGATCAACGAGCTTGCCAACAACAAAGCCATGGATTATTCAAAGCGTGCTATGAGAACTCTCATGTTGGGTTGTCCGCGAGAAAGAATTAAGACTCGCTTCTTCACGAAAAAGAGCTGGCAGTATGTTGGACTCAGACAGTGGCTATAGCTCCAAGAAAATTGAGCTGATGAAGATAATGAAGATAATTTTATGTTCAAAAGACTGGTAAAGTAGTATTTTAATTAAAAAACTAGCTCAAGAGTGAATTAGCTCGCATTTTAAATTTCTATGTTATAACACGAATGTTAACACCCACAATATTATGAAATTCTTAGCTTTGATGTCTCTAGGGAGAATAGAAAATCCTTTGTCAAATAATTGACTTGAAACTACAAAGACCAAAGTCCCCAATGTTGCTAGGGGAGAAATTGAGCCAACATACACCTGCAAAAAATTCCTCAAGTTTATTCATATAGGCATGTGTATTTGTAGTAGCTGATAAGCAAAAACCAATTAATTATTCTGTATCATTTTCATACCGAATGAAAGATATCATTTTCGTAATGAGATAAAATATTCAGCTGAAAAGCAAGTGATTGCATGAGGTAAATTTAAATTCATAAAATGATTCGCATTTACCTTGAAAGAAATTAAAAAAATAAAATACTTTAAAGCTTAAAATAATCCAAATATAATAGAAATCCGCCAAGCTCACTGTTTCTTTGGTTTGAATTGGAAATCAAATTTCGATTCGTTTATTTCGTTGTTTTAGTCGTATTTTTTTGATAGCGATCCTGTACAAGCGTCCCTCTCTTTGGAACAACTCGAAACATGTTATGTTTCGATTTCATAAACATCTTTTTGGAAACCGCTGGAGAAGTCGGAATCTTAGTCGTCGAGAAGTAATCACTTCTCGGACTCTCCATTTGTCCAGAGAATTGATCGCTTTGGATTGTATACTGCGATTTAGTAGGACCATGTGTTACAGGACTGTAGATCGGGTCAAATTCCAATTTGTTACTGCTCAATGAAGAATAAATATATTTATGAAGCGTCGTTGTAAGTAAATCGAGCCTTTTATTATTAGAATCAAGTTTGTCACCTGAATTAGGAGGACAGCTATCACCCGAAGGCATTTTCTGAAGAATCTCTTTTAATTTTGATTTGGGATCACTGGAATTTGGCTCTGGAGATGTATTTCCAGTGTCCAACGCTTTTGCATCAGGGCTTATAGGTTGTTTTTTAAAGGCAGATTGAGAAATTGAATTATGGATTGATCGCTCAGAAAAACCCTTTTGTAACATCGGACTTTGAATCAAATGATTCGAAAGAGTCCTCTGAGTGGCGGCCCCTCCCTTCTGGGTCAAAGCATTGCTAATTGACAAAGTTCTGCCCAACGGACTCAAATTTCTGGATGATTGACTGATTGATCTGACGGCACGACGCAGATACTTGCCTCTGGCTTGTTTTTGTAGGCGGTTATGGTGGAAAATATCGTCAGGTTCTGGGGATTGAGGGTTACTTGTGCTCTTTTCTAGAGTAAGCCGACTTTGAAAACTCATCGCAAAAGTCTGCATCTGCTCCTCTATTGAGTTTTCTCGGAGGACTTTTGCGCCATGAACTTTTTTAAAATAGTTTGATACGATTTGCATTCGATCCTCTTCATTTAACTGCGGATCGAAATCACCGCTCATCCTTTGTAAATTGCTTTTGGCTATTTCATAGGGGATGCTGGGCATAGTATTAAATTTTTTGGATCCTGCTGTTGGTGATTTTGCGGTGACTGTCGGATTCCTTATCGTTTCAAATCGTTCGAGTTTTTGGTTCCTCCACTCTTGTGTCAGTTTTGAACGCGCTCTAAGAGTATCGAGGAAGGCTGGGTGATTATGTAATCCTGTATATTGTCTGAAATCCTATAAAGTCATAATTAAATTTGACGTTGTTCTGATGAATAATAATTACCTCGAGACTCATATGGTAGAGAGTGGTACTAAAATCGCTGGAGACTGCAGAAACTCGTCTATGTTTCGACCTATCAAGCAAGTCTTCATATCCGAACATTTGATTTGGACCTAAGACGCTGATCTATTGGAGGAAGGTTATTCAGGCATGAATGAGTACATCACTCAATAAGTAGTTACCACATGAGACACTTTTTTCGTGGTCTTGTAGGATTCTATCGCCGACAGTTGGTTCTTTTCCTTTTCACTGCTGAGCTTGAAGTCTACGTCATGAAACAGCTATGTATGTGATGTCAGTTATAGCATGATGAGGGAAAGTTTCAGGGATTTTACTTTGATTTCACCTTCTTTTACAATGTAAAATCCATTGGTTTTCTCGCCCTGATGAAAGATATGTTCTCCAATCCCATAACGCACTTCAGTGAATCTAACTATCAGCTTTTTGAGGTCTCCACTCCATATAGTCGGGAACAACTGCGAGATAACCTCCACTTTCGCCTTCGTACTCTCCTGTTGAAGTCGAAAAATCTTTTGAAACGGTTCCTTTTTCAGCGAGGCTAAGTACATATTATCTCTTGCTACCACTGTAGCCGTCCTCATACTATTATGAAACAGCGCGCGTTCCCCAAGATACTGTCCAGTCTCTAGCATCGTCACCATCTTTAGCGTCACGATACCGTTCTTGAGATACCGATTGCGGCTCTTCTTCGTCGAGAGCAGCGCAAGGTCCTCCGCCTTCAGCAGCTCTGGAGGAGTATTTTGCAGGTAAGCCTTAAATCTCGGACTGTTCATAGGATCTTCATCATCTTCTTCATGTCTCTCAGGAAGAGAAATCTTTGATTTCAACCCAGGGATATTTAGTAGTGTACTTGCTCCTTTTTTACTGTTGCTGCTGGGCTCTGATTTCAGCTCAGGGATCGAAAACGTAAATTTCCCCGTAGAGCGGGCTGGAGAGAAATTGCTCGAAGATTTTTTTAACTGTGACGGCTGGTTTTTTTCCGGTGTACCTGTGTCTTCTTGTTGCTGCTTCTCTGAGTTCTCGGGTTCTGTGCTAAGGGCGACCATGGGCAAGATGACTTTCGAGAAGCTGTTTTTCATTTTATTTTCGAAATCAAGCTTCATTTCTAACTCCAGCGTCGATTTTCTAGGGAGATACATGTTGGAGATTTTCTTAACCCCACTACGAAGGGCTGTATCTTGAAAATCATCAAGTTTTTCACGCGGATCCGTTGGCTCTTCATCAGAGTTGCTTGGTTTACGCGAGGATTTTCGAGGTGCTTCTTTTTCGTTATGCCCAAAAATTGACTCTCTGAGAGCAGAGCCAAGTTGCGAGTCTCTACGCTTTGATTCCTCGAAGGTTTTTAGCACTTTTTCTGCTTCAGATTGAGATATCTGATGACTCGGACGAGGAAGAGTCACCGAATTCAATCGCTTTTGTAACTCATCGTTTATTTCTTGTTCGCTTTTAGGGACAAAGACCCAAGCGCGGCCTTTTAGGATAATATAGAATCGATCTCCAGCGTCGCCTAATACCGAGATAAATTATGATATTAGCAATGTGATCTCAGTTCGCCGGGGGATATTACCATAGTTCATGAGAGTTGAGTGTTGGCGAACCTTTTCGAGATGAAATTCTGTTGAAAGCATGTACAAAATCTCAGATAAATCTAGCATTTTATCAATGTGGTGTTCAAAGAAATCGTTCTTTTCAAGTATTTTTGCGATGTATCTCCTTTCTGTTTCACTTCTAAAGTTTCCTTTTTTCTCCAAGACCTCTATCATTTTCTACAAAGGAGTAAATTCTGGGCTAGTTCAAAACATCTTTACATTCAATATCTCATTTTGCTTCATGGTTCCACCTTCCATCATCTTCCAAGGCTGTGTACTATTATCAAAGGGATCAGGTTTTATCTCTTAATTAAAATTAAAAAGCACCCGCTAGTGCTTCTTGTAGTGTGCTAATGTGTAAGAGTCAAGATTTCCTAAGCTTCGCCTCACATCGCAAAGGCTGAATATCTATTCATTTGCTGAATTTTTCGCTTAAGCGACTTTTTTTGGATATTTTAGACTGTATGAGTATTTGTATATCAACTTTTTTTGGGCTCATATTAGATTGAAAAATTAAAACTTGAAATATTTGTTTAAATTTCCAGAGTATTCTAACCTAGCTAAAAGTTATGGTCATGCAATCAAAGAGCTACTCAATAGCACTTCTTCAGAAACAAATGAAAGGTAAGACCCACAGCCCTCAGCAGATAGCTTTACCTGTCGCACTTAGAAATCAACAACAATCCCGACTCTCAATTTTCTGTTGGTCTGGAAAACGATAATATCTTTGTCTGGAACGTTTGCTTCGAAGGACCACCAAACACTCTGTATGAGGTAACGCTCTTCTTCGCCGTCTGCCTTCGTTGCTAACTCTATTTATTCAACAAGGGAGGAATCTTTAATGCTACATTAACCTTTCCTGATAATTTTCCAGAACTGCCACCAACGATGAAATTCAAAACTGAAATGTGGCATCCAAATAGTAAAATCCGCTCCTCCTTCCATCGAGTGACCTAAATCCCTTCTCTCTGTAGTTTATCCAGATGGAACCGTATGTATTTCTATTCTTCACCCTCCTGGAGAAGATGAGTTCAACAAGCAAGAGTCTGCTAGTGAAAGGTACCTTCCCTTTGCCTTTAGCAACTTATCCTCACACTGAACTCTCTCTCTTACTTTAGATGGAGACCAGTCCTCGGCGTCGACTCTATCCTTTTGAGTGTCTTAAGTATGCTCAGTGCTCCAAACATCGATTCGCCAGCCAATGTAGATGCAGGAGTAAGATCTTACCTTCTGAGAAAACCGATCGCTCTAATCCTTTTACTCAATAGATTCAGTACAGAGATGACTTCGAAGGATACAAGAAGAAAGTCAGAGCTCTCACGAAAAAGTCTGCAGAGATGCTCTAGAGCGGGACATGAGTCTCTTCCTCTACAGCAGACCATTCAGCGTGCTCTCTCTCTCTACTCATGATATTATAAATCCATACATTTATTGTGAAAAAGAGAAAAGATTTACAAAAACGATTCGAAAAAATATTTTAGAGTCCTGACTTATGTGAGAATGCCTTAGATTTCTCAACTTCGTGTAAGTCGTTGCTTCTTCATATATGTACTGTTTGTATGCTGCGAAATAAATTTTAGTTTCAGCTCAAATACAGGAAGAAGTTGCTTTAGAAACAGTCGATTGTAAGGAACTATCACATGGTGCCTCAGAGTTATGAAAAAGAGACGATTTTTTTTTTTCTCTCGAAATACCCGTTACCGAGGCGGGTCGCGGGTGCTGGAATATTATTAAACCTGACAAGTGTTCTCAATTAAAGCGAATAAATAAATGTCAAAAGAAAATACAAATCTTTTTACAAGCTTCCTAACAGAGCGGCTAAAGAGCATCCTCAGTGACTATTTGAGGGGTTACACAGTTGAAAAAGTACAGGTATTGGAAGTTTTATGGGAAAAGGGTGTTTGAATCTCTGTAAAATGGCTAGTTAGGAAAGTTTCAGTTTGAAAACATTGAATTTCGAGAAGATTTGCTGCTTGTCAAGGATCTTCCTCTCATTATTCAAAGTGGAAAGATAGGTCGGATCTCTGTGCAGGTAATGATAATAGTGCTTAACGAAAATGCTTCAATGAGTTTGATTGCAGACACCGATTTTTAATTTCAAAGGGAATCCGATAAGGGTTGACATCGAGAACGTTCACATACACATAAGATTGCTTGTAGAGCAGAGAGACATGTTTAAAAATAGCCAGAAAAAGCCTACGAGGGAGGAGGAGTCAGAAAGAGCAAAGCTTTTCGAGACTATTGTAATTTAGTCAAGCGAATTATCTGCTTACATGCGCTTCAAGGAGAATTTTAAGACGAAGAAGTTGCTGAACTGGGAAGAGCAAACACATAAATATTTCCAACGTAATATCCATTTCAACACAAAAAATAAGGTCTAACGCGATTTGTTGGGGGGCTTTCTCTAGAAATGGAACCTCCTAGTTGGATTCGGAGAAAGATTGATTCAATCATCAACAATGTGATCTTGACGGTCAAAAACTTCAATTTGTACTTTGAAGTAATTAATGATATCCTCTCCACAACGCCATTTTCAACATGTGTTTTCTTATGACTATAGAGCACGAGCGTAATGGGGACACCTTCTGTGATGAAGATCGCATTCCAACAACTGATCCTCTTCCCTACGGACTCTGAGGGTAATGCTGCTTATAATACTGATCTCGGCCAATACACTCGAACGATTCAAATAATGAGATTCTACATCGCGATCAATTTCTCAAATAAGGATCCAACTTCGAAAAAGAAACCAGGGAGGCGATATGCGACCTCAAAATACTTCTCTGATACGCATCACCGATCCCCTAGCTCAGGTTTGAAATCAAGCCCGATCAATATAAAGGCAGGGGTGACTGACCACACGCCTAAAGCTGAAGATGACTCAGATGAACTCAGAATAGAAGAGGAATATCAAAAAATCCGCGACAACGACTCCTATTTTATCTTGCCGTTAGATTTCATGATGCGGATTGGAAAGAATCAGGACGCGTCTGACGCCAATGTCAATAAACCAAAATCATTTATGCATATCTATCTTCAGGAGAGTCTCATCGTGTTTGCGAATAAACTGCTGACGAAATACATTACTTGCCTCAATCAGCATGTCAGTGTCATGAAAATCGTAGCAAAGAACCTGCATCTCAGACCGACGCAAACTCCACGCGAAAATAGAGTAAACTGGTGGAAATACGCGATTCAAGCGGTCATCGAAGATCTTAAACGCGGCCAGTTTGTCGCGAGTAACTCCATATGGAAGACGTTGAGAAATCGAAAATACATTGATTTTTTTAAAAAGAAACAGGATATCGTAAGACTCTGCTCTTGTCAGCCAGCTTTAACGATTTGATTTTTAGGTTCACGTGCCCTGGCTGCCGAAGATCAACGAAAAAGAAGAGGCTCAGCTTCGAGTGCTAGAGGAAAAGATTCCTTTGCATGAGCTGCTAGAGTTGCGTGACTGGGCTATGATAGAAATTCGGGTGGAAGCAAAACGATTCTTTGCATCTAAGTAAGCGAACTTTACTACATTATGTAGAACATTTAATGGTTATTCCCCAGCAAAGATGTGCAGGGCTTGAAACCTTTAGTAGACATCTGGTCTGACGCATTGAACAATGAGGAAGCATTCGCTTTCGTTGAAAAGACCAAAGCGTCGCGACCAGGAACGAAAATCCGCCTCACGAACCAGGAACGGATGGACCTATTTGAGATATTATCCTTGGATAAGGTAAAAACGCATTGCTATTCTCTCAGATTTTTAATTTTTTGATAACGAATATAATAGAACAAAGTGCTAGAATCCTTTCTCAAAGGAGAGCACAACGATTCTCTTGAGATTGTAAACGAGTTCAATCTGAAACTTCATGCGGTTTACATCCTCGTTTGTGACATGGGTCACGATTCAAGAGAAGAAAAGATTACGTTTTTCAATCAAAATGAATATAAAATGAAGAAGTTTTTATATACGGAAGATATCGCAGACAAAACAGAAAAAATATTACTTGAAAGGCAAGGACCCGAAGGACAAGAACCTCTTATCAAGGCCACTGAAGAAAAGTTAATTTTTGATGAAGTTGAGTTCAAATCAGCACAGAGCCAGCAAATAGACATGAGCATGCTTTTAGAAGAGGAAGTTAAAAGGACTCAGAGTAAAGAGAGCCATAGAGAATTTTTACAGAATGAGAGGGCAGATGACTTGAGTCAGAGCTTCGATAATCATTTAGCTGACCTCAATGCACAGAAGTATAGACAAAGAAAAGAACCCACGATTGAGAGTCGGAATATCAGAGGGAAAACGAGGGTTGAAGGAAGTTCACAGGCATTCAAATGGTGGAACCAAAGGCTCATTCTGCTAATAGAGATCCTTGGTATCAATGGAAAGATTTGGAAGTATCGTAATGGAAAAGTAAAAACTGTGGACAAGAATCCGTTTGCTATTAAGAGTCTCCTCATATCGACTCCGCTAAACTTAACGAAAGCATGGGAGAGCAAATTGACCAAAATTATGAGTTATGAGCAACATAGTGCATTGGATTATAATAACTTGATCACGAATATCATGAATTATGATTTCAGATCACTTGAGCAAGAGACTAATCCGATGGTCAAATTTCTATGCGATTGTGGTTTAGAAAACTACGCAAATTTTTTGAAACTTTTCCTCCGGTATGTATTTCTACTTTATTAATGAATTACACTCATACGTTCTAGTGACCGTCCACCGACTCAACGTGACTTGCTGGTATTGAACCCCAGCGAGTATCTTCCTTACTTCAACTACAAAGACCCTCAATTTTTGAATATCGAGCCAAGCTTAGTGAAAGGTTTCCTGACTCAATACCGTAAGACATACCCTGCAAGTTTATGGTCTGATAACTTTTTAGTTATGAAAAACTCCTCCAAATTGGCTGAGGAAATCTCAGAAACGGTCAAGGCATTGCTCAAACACCTGAATAGAACACTCTTGCCAACGTTTCTCTTGTATTATGGGATAATGGTCCTTCCTTACATGATCCCTGAGCATACTTCGTCAAAAAGCGATGGAGAAGGGACCAAAAAAAGCATGGAGTTGAAGACTGATATTCGATTGATACAGAAACTACCAACATCGTTTTTTGGGAACTCTTTCTCTGGAAGCAAAATGTACTGAATTTTCCTTAGACTCATTAGGTGATTTAATTATAAATGGCTAGAGACGCCAATAAAAGCTCAGAATATAATGGTGAAGTTAACGAAGTGGAGTTGAGATTCGAGACTCCTGGCAAGCTTTCCGAGTTCGTTATTAAAAAGATAGAAAAATTTGTCAAGAACGAAAAGGCTAACAAAGCGAAAACGACGACACCAACAAAAAAGGAAGAAAAAAAAATGTAAATTACTCATCGCAAAACTTGGAAAAATAAAACACTACTTATAATTTAGAAGCCAATATTTTCATTGGAAGATGAGATCAAGGGAGATTGGCGAAGAAGAAAAAGATGGTTTGGATCTCGAACAGCTCGAAAATGACCTGATATTTTTGTATGTTAAACCGATTGAAATCTACTTGTCCTCTGAATCGTTGCTGCCGCTCGTGTCATTCCTTGCGACAATTTCAGCACAGCTTTCTCCAGAGAAAAAGAAGATTCGTCCACCAAAGGGGAAACCGAAGCGGTCTAGACCGGGGTCGTTCGATTCGCAGAAAAGTCAAGACTCGCCTGTCGAAGAAAAAACCGAGTCAAAAAAAGCAGCGGACTTTCTTCACAATCTAGCAAGCAAACATCGAAAATCACCTAAAGAAAAGGTGTTAGGATCTAATGGGTATGATAATTCGATGACTGTGGAAGAATTCCATGAGTTTATTAAACAAATCAAACAAGATAAGAAGAGCGATCCAACGCAGTAATTATTTCGAATTCCTTTATAAGAGAAATTAACACCTAATTGATGAACAGAAAACCAAGGAAAACATTGTATAACTTCCAGATAAAAGAGTTCAAGATAATATATACCGACGCCACTAAGATCCTCAAATCAAAGCGTCAGCTCGAGATCAAAATTCAAGACGTCTTGCTGCGGTTGCATCAAAAGGATGGAATGAGTAATCATTATTTTACTTGAGATTCTGTTAACTAACTCCTCATCATCAACTTTTGATAGAGAAGTCGGGGTACAGGAAACACATGTTCAAATACTACAATTTACAGTCATTTTCTATACAAACGGTCAGACTCACAGAGAACGGCAATACTCTGTTGGATACGAGAATAATAGTCAATAACTGGAAAGCTGAAGATTATTTCCACCCAACTCTCCCTTCAGCAAAGCTCAACATATTAATTCCTTACTTCACATTGAATATAACCGATGACATACTGCTACTGATGGAAGTTCTCATGACCTTTAAACAATATGACAAATTCAAGAAAACTCAGAGGTCTGATATAAATTACTTCGTGAGTGAGAAATTAGAGTTTATCTCTAGCGAGCATCAGCGTAAAACGCGCTCTTTAATCGGCTAAAATTCATTGAAAATTTGCTTTATAGTGAGAGAACTTCAGCGTCTGTTGGATATCTTACAGCAAGATCATGACGACCCTGGGATTCGAAATTGCAGGCATTGTGTTCTACGATTCAAGAAGAGCAGATTACTAATGAACGTGTTCGTCGGGAACCTCACCACGGTCTCTGATGCTTACGAAAACACTATATTCGAGGACCTTCAGCTCACTCAAAAGCTCTTTTCACATGCTGATATGGAGAAGGCACCTTCCTCAGGCTTTACGATAACCCTGCAAAAAACGATGAAGAAAACAAATGAGTACTCTGGAGAATTGCGGATTCATCTGCCATTTCTCTGCTTCACAAAGGATTCTGGATACTTCAAGGATAATATGACTCTTCATGCTGCTAGAGTCGTAATCAACCATTACGAAGAGAAAATTACATTAGGAAAAAGCTTCAAAGAGCTAATTAACACAGAAAAAGATGTGCACATACCAGAAAAAGAGATTGATATGAATGGCGAAACCCCGATCCGAGCCGCCCAAATTCAAATCCTGCTGAAACTTGAGACCGATCAAGATTTTTTCGGGAACATTGATGATTCGTATTGGAAATATTTTCGGAACCAAGAAAAGAAGCATTTCGAAGGCAAAGACGAAGAAAATAGCATGGCCGCCACGGCTCAGGAGTTGGCAAAGTCTCATTTACTTGCATTAAAAGAGACGACGTCATTAAATAGAGAGAAGATTTACCTCGTGTTATTAAAGAAAAAGAACAAGCATAAAAATCTTCTTGAAGAGTTTGAAGTGGATTCAATGAAATATGAATGCAGACTGGATAAGTCATTAATTAGCATTGGAGAGATCTCGGTCTCGTTTGCGAAACCCGAAGACTTCACTTCGATTCTAAATGTAAGCTGCTATATTTGTAGAAAGGTCTCTTTATCTCATTGCGTATTATTATTTAAATAGATTTTAGACACCTTGAGTTCGCTTGGAAAATGGTTCGAAACGTATCACCTGGAGTCTGGAATCCACGGCGACATGAACATCGACAACAATGGAGACTTTCAAGTGCTGACTGCTGTTCCGCAGCCGTCAAAGAAAGAAAAAACCACGTTTAATATAGACTCTTGGCTACAGTCTGAGTACTTCTTATACGAGGTCGATAAAGTGTCTTTCAGTATCGAACAGAACGACTTTTTCCGCGGCATAATCAATAAGGTCTCCATTGAGAACCTGCGGTACATAAGAGACCGACAAGGCGCACTCAGAACTCGAGCCTTTGACGAACACGCTGAAACTTCGCTATTTTCAATTCAAAACATCGTATTTTTGACCTCAAACTACGCTGAAGGACACATCGACGGCATTGGATTAATCTACGAGCAATATCGTAACAGCTACAAGTTTTTCATTCGGAACATCTCCTATGAGGTTTCTCAGGAAGAAGTTTTGCCTGAAATCTCACCAAAAAGGCGGAGAGCCAGAGCGCCTTTGAGCTCGGGTCAGAGAAGAGAGATCAAAGAGCTGAACACGTGTACAAGCATTCATATTCCTGACCTTGCCAAGGATAATCATTTAAAAAAGAGGCTCAGCTACCTAAATAGCAGGGATAGATGCGGCATCCTACTCAAGATCAACATGATTCCTGAAACAAATCGGATTGGAGACGTCGTGATGACTGTAGAAAAAGTGAAATTCTCGATCTCCAGCAACGATGTGTTCTCTATGTTTCATATATTCTCCGTCCTCAGCTCGAATTTCATTGAAGAGCGGCACTATATGAGATCTAAACTGCGAAACGAAGTATTTAAAACAGAACAATACGACGAGATCCTCAAGATAATCAAGCACAATGAGCAACTCCTTGAAAATCAACGAAGGAAGGTGAGCACGTTGAATGCATCCGATGACAGCAAAGATGAAGAAAATATGATGAATGAGCCTACATTTGGTAATAAAGACTCGATTAAATTTAGCATGAAAATCGATGGTATTGGGATCTCTTTCGCCAAGGGAAAAGAGGTAATAATAGGATGTTAAGAACAAATGTCTGATCAGTTATACAGGTATTTGCAAGAATAAACTTAGAAAATATAGAGGCGAAAAAGATTTATCGAAAGGAATATGAGTTTAAAATATGCAACGTGAATTTCAAAACCAACTCGAAGCAGTACCCCGAGGTATTGCTGCCGATTGAAGAAGGCCAAAATTGTACAATAAACGTAAGGTATGATCGAGGTGTGATTATCTTGAGAATGAAAAACCAAAAAATCGTTTTCATGAACCGTGTTATCAAAGAAATTCAGCTATTTATCAAGGAAGTCAAATCGAATATTGTGAAGGCAAAACACCATCCTTTTGTCGAACCAGTAACACTAATTATATTCGTTCCATAATATAACAATTAAACTGACTCGCAGGAGACTGAAGAAAACGAGCTCATCTATCCTGAACCACCGAAACCAGTCCTTACTGTGCATCTAAAGAACTGCCAGATATTTGTCCCTAAAGGCAGTAAGCACCCAGATAATTTAATTTTACATATAAATTCTGGAAGTGTCAATGTTGGTAATGTAGAGGCAAAGTATTCCTACCTCTTATCTATGTTTAATAGAGGAGCTGACAGACTATGTCAATTTCCCTGAAAAACTGCTAAAAGGGTCTTATCGACTCGCTGGAAAAGATTCAAGAGCACTGATTCACTTTAGTTCGGAAGGCAAAGATCCTCCGGAAGATAAAACACTGCTGCGACTCTCTCAAGCAACAGTCAGTTTGGATGGTGTGAGAGTTTTCTACGCGATTGAGCAGAGAGTTCAGGAGCTTTGCCAATTGAAAAATCTGCAAATCCTCAATCTCTCTGCAGCGAAACCTCGACCTTATAATGACTGGAACCTTGATGTCGACACCAAACTCACAGCTCAAGGCTTAAGTCTGTTTACTAATTTGGTAAACGATTATTTGTAGTTACAGTCGTGAATACTCTACTATAGGCGACTTTAGACGAAGTGAAAGAGATCACAGACAAAAATCTCAAAGAGCCGTCCACGATTTATGACTTGAAGGAGAAAGGCATTGAGAGGGTTGAGCTATCGATTTCTGATAAAATGAAGTTCCAGATCAAAACAACCAAATATGTGATCAAAAAAGAGCAGATTGAAACCCTTCCAATGCCTATTCCTCGGAAGGAAGAACTTGAGGAAGAGAGGTAATTTTATTATCAGTTATAAATCGATGATCAATTATCTCACTAGCAACTATCTCGGTCATTTGGATAAATTAACCCAGGCAACTTTGAGCCAGAGCAAAATGACTAGAAAATAACTTGATTTTTTTTTTTAAACTTTATATACAATCTATGCCATTGCAAGTATGAGAAAATGTGATTCATTTGCAGTCTTTTTTTTTATTAAATTATGCTCAATTATCGAAGATCGAACGATTTCAATGCTTATAGATGAATATTACTGCTATGTAGAACTCAAAGGACGGACTGTATATGTGGCGTATTATCAACTCAGCTCTTAGTAGTCACTCTTCCAGAATAGAAAATCCATCAATGTAGATAGTATATGTGATTTTAGATTTTCTGAGAGATTTTAACTGCATATAATTTTTAAAGCATCTATCCATATTTCAGCAAAAACTTCAAAGTTTTACTTCCGATAAAACCAGCATAAAGTAAAGCCTCTCGGAATTTAAAGAAAATTTGATTTAATGAAGTAACTCACAAAACTTGCGCAAGATGGCGGAAGCATGCTCTGTGAATAAAGTGACAACTAGTGCGACAACGAACATGACGAGTACTTCTTAATAATCTGTACAAACCATTCAAAAGACACATATTCTTTTGCCACCTAGTTGTCCCTTCATCAAGTCGTTTAGCGTATCATTCTGTTCACACAAAAATGGTCAAAATAATTGATCTCGAATCAAAGAAACTTGATTCGAGTTTTGAGATTCTATCATCTTCCTTAATGCCACTGAGTAAAATTACTTGGGTCTCTCGCGCATGCTAACAATTTTCATTTATGACAAGTCGGACAGATGTCGCAAATCAAATATATTCAAAACACAGGCTTGTTGGCATTAGTAGAATTCTCATATAGAGGACCCGGAAAGCTTCAAGTATTTGATGTGTCTGAGAAGAATAAGAGGAAAAGCATACTCTCCTTTGAAGAAGGGAAAAATGGTGAGTGAGCATTCAAATAATTTAGCAATGTGGTCTCGGAAACATCTTCCCATTATTTTTTTCCTTATTCAATGTAATTGTAATGAATTCGTGATTTAGGAGCCGGATGTGGAGATATCGCATTTAATTCCAGAAGGAATATCATTGGAGCGTTACCGATAAAAGGAAAGGCGGATTATCATCTTTTTATGATAAATTATGACGGTGCTCAAAACACCACTCGAACGAGACTTGTCAGAAAAACTAAACTATTCCCCCAGCAGCTTGGGTATGCTAATGGTAATATATGGTTTAAATAATGGATGATCATGAATTTCTAAAACAGTTTCTGGTTTCGATTTTGATGCGGAAGGGAAGAATGCTGCAGCTATTGATACATTAGGTGAGTTCCACATATCTGATATTAACACGAGCAGTTGCGTCATCCATGAAAAAATAGGAGAAAAATACAGTAAAACTTTCAGTCTTTGTTGGCTATGGACCTAATACTATCAATTATCCTTAGGCGTCGCTAACACGTGCCGATGGAATCCTAATCCAAGCGATCCAACGCTTTACATCCTTTACGATTCTAGACTACTCAATACATTCGATTTAGGAAAGCAAACTTTCACGTTAAACAGCCCAATTGAAGTTGAAAGAGAGAAATATTGTAACTCTCGTCCTTTGCTTTAGTAATGATGTGTATTAGATACAACTACAATCGATGCTTGCCAGAGCAATGGTAATTTGCTCGCCGCAGGAGGAATGGATCAAATCATTAAAATCTATGATAAGCGGTTTCAGGCATCGTTAAGTATTTCAAGGAACTTCATTCAGGTATTTTTTTTCATACAATTTTTTTATTACCAGGTTTAGAAACCATTGGTAATGTCCGATGGAGTTTTGATGGAAAGTTATTGGCGAGTACTTCCAAGGATGTGACTGTAAACTTAATTGATGTCACCATGGGGAAAGTCGTCTACTCTCTGCCCAAAACTGACTCAAGTAACAAGTTCATTAATCTGAATCCAGCTTATCTCTTATTATTACTTCTAGCTCCAAGCACATCAGTTGCTTTCATCTAGCTGCAAAATAAACAGATGACGAGGTGCCTTACAGAGGTTCCTGTTCTTGTTGGTTTTACTTAATTAATTGACGTCTAAGAATGCCATCTTCTGAACACGTTGCTGAGGTGGGGTTATATTTTAACGTTATGTATAATCTAAAAACCAACACACATCTTTCCATAAATAGATGAACATTAAGGGTCATTTAAATAATCTAATTCGTCAACACGCAGTAATTTGCTAAACTGTTTCTCTTTCTCACTCTGAAAAACTGCGTAAATTTTACTCGAAAGCGCTTTGCCAAGATTCCTAGCTTTGCTGTTCGAATCAAATGTCTTACTGACCTGAATATCCGCCATCATTTGGATCTTACTCTCCTCGTCTAATTGGTCCTCATAAGCATCCATCAGCTTCGTCAGCGAAGGGTAATGCTGATATATCGCAATAGCTTTTTTCTCAGATACTCCAGGCACAGCCATCAGCATATCTATCCACATCAATGAATACACATCGTTAATTCCCGCGTAATTTGACTCCGTTGTATGTGTTTGACCTTTCACGTCGAATTCCCCTGCTTCGGGCTTATACTTCGACGTTACAACTCCGACAACCATCTTCTGGAGAAACTTCATCGAATCGTCCGCGTCCATCGAGTATTCGTACTCCCAATGCGTTGGGCTCGTCATATCCATTAGCTTAAATTCTAAATCATCAATCGTCTTTATTTCTTCTTCAGAGTTGTCTTGCTCGGGATTTACAGGGGTAGCAATAACTGGTTCACCTGCATTCTCTCGGCTAAATAACTTCTTTCTGGCTTTGATAGCTCTTTCTTTAACTGCGGATTTGATGCCTTCGAGAAGAAAAATATGTTTTGCACCGGCCTCTGCTTTAAGAGACAAGAAATTCGACATTTCTTTGAAATAGTCTTCAACTTTTTCCTCGTGGATGTAAACAATTACAAGTCTGAGAATAAGTTTTTCGGTGTCTATCGGAGGTTTGCTTGGTGTGGGCTGAGAGTTGGATTTGGAAATTACGTTGGAGAAAAGACCTGGACTTAATTTAAAGACTTGGGATCGAGCTTTGTAAGGTGTGCTTTTCCTTTGGTGTTGTTTACGGACGCGGACAGGGTCAATATAGAACTTAATAGTGTTTGAGGGCAGTTTGGGAGAGAATTCGCATTGGATTTTGTTAGTTTTGCATAGTTCGACGAGTTGTATCGGGCTGTCAGAGATCTCTTTCCCGTACAGTATGGAGATATCACCTGCATTTCCAGGCTTGAATGTCAGCTCCATGGATTTGGGTTGGTAGCAATAATCCGCGAAAATTAATTAAGATAGGCTGGTAAAACAATGGGAACGTTTTAATATAGTTAGTTGCTGTATTACTATTATAACCAGCGTTGCAATAGGGTGTGCATTGAGTCGATCGGGCTTGATGCTCTATAGATGAACTTTAAATCGTTGTAGAGATCTCAAAAAAGACTTTGAATAAAGAATAATAATTTGGAGAAAGCAATCAGAGCTCGATATTATCTGTCTTTAGCAAGAGTATCAATGGGGTCTTAGACTTATTGGTAGATGCATGGAGGCGGGCTCGAAAAATTAGTAGCGAGGAAATTAATAAAATGAGCATGCCAAGTAAATTTTATAAATTTTTTACATGGGTTAGACTCATTAACAACTCCACACTCTCTGCAGCCTATAAGCATAGAGAAATCTTGTTTTTCAAAGCAAACTTCAATATATGAGGGATGCTCTGCAACTCAAAGCTGAAAAATAGAGATTTGAAAATAGCATCGGTTTTATGCTTTCTGCTTGTCTTCTGTTTGTCAAGAGACTGTTGAATAACTTTTTCAGATTCTTTCGTCCAAAATTACTGTCGGATCTCATTAGAAAGTTGGTTTTAAGATATTATCTTCGAGAGATAGAAATGGTTTAGAACTTATGCCGAAGTTAAAGTATTTTTTTTATTTTCTGCTTCTTAAGCACAATTCCAATGGAAGCCCGATGGAAGCCGGAAGGAGTTTGCATCTCTGTGCAAGTACATAGAACCACCATAAATCCAAATATGAAACTCCATTTCAATCGAAATGGTTTGGAACCAACACTTTATTTAGTGAAAATGATAATAATAAAAAGAATCATGACAGTCTTTCTCATATGAGGAACTAGCCAAACCTTTATTTGTAAATTCCTTTCTAAGGCCAAAATGCTTGGAAACCTACACCAACATTTGTGATCACCCTTTTCGTTTTCATAAGAACTATCAATAATAAGAGTCTAAGCTAGGAAACTGGGATTGTTTCAATGCTGATAATGCACACTAGATATCATAATTCTACAATGAATAACGATTTCTACTACAAATGTTCTCTGGAAAGCTCGTGGAAATTTTAATAATTATTAATTCAAATTTTAAAGTTGGCGGAAGCATAAAATTTCAGATTATAAATAGCATCACAACTTTTTATGACGTCAGTGCAAGTAATGAGATTATAGACCCAATCCTCAGCTTGCTCTCTCTGTTTGTGATCCCATTCCTGATAGATCAAAACTATTAACGCATGAGGAATATTCTGAGCAGACACCTGCTTGCGCAAGCGATTTAAACTAAAATACCCATAAATATGTAAAATCAACCAATCCGCTTCCAATGATACCATCTACGTAGCATTCAAGAGCAACTACAGAAAGTAGCCATTATGAGCAGCCTTGATCATCGGAAATATCTCCCAGAGATTTGGTTTCTTAATTTCTCTCGTAATCGGTTGAACTCTAGCTTCAAACTATTTTGGCAACGTACTCTCTAATGCAAACAGGTATCGGTTTGAACAGGTCATCATCTGAACTATATATGAGTCATTGTTCTCTAAGATTCATTTATAGTCTTAGTAAGTTGACTTTAGAAAAAGAAGCGCTTATCGTTTATCAAAACATTCGAGGCAAGGTTTCTCTCATATTTCGGTTATTGTCGACTAAAGTTCAAATCCACTCCCACCTTAAGGAGTGACTATAAACACGCAATATTAGCTGTGATACGATTTTCCTAGGCATAACTACTTTACAATCGAACTTTCACATCCCATTTACACGAGAACTCTTGAAAAACTTATTGAATGTATATTCAACATCTTCTTCTTGTTGCTCTGTCTTCATTATCTCTTATTTCTTTTTCACCAGAAAAGAATTTCTTAACTAAGGCGAAATCCATTATTTTATCTTCAATATTGCCGGCAACAAGTTGAAAGCAGTTTCTAGCTCTATTCTATCATTACTTACGTTTAGCTCTTCCTGTGGTTCACCTTCATCGATTTGGAATGTAAATACTATTTCAGGTGTTTATTTCCGCCTTAATTTCACGTGAATGTGAATTTTAATTCTCTTTTAACTGGTGATTACCGCGGTAACAAATTGGACTCATTCATTCGAATTTAAAATGGGAAAGGACCCCTTCAATTAAGCTTGGTAGATGTTATGAAACATAGACTGAGAAGAGGTCCGAGTTTAAAGCAGTTCTTGAGGAAGCCACTTAACTTTGATACCTTGTTGTTAGTTATATCCGAGATTCATGACAAATTAAAATGAAATCAAGCTGCATCATTCATTTCGGATTTCGAATCTTTTATTTCAAATTGCACTTAGAATTCAAAAAAAAATATAAAATAAATCGAAATTTTTTGAACGCGAGACACCTTAAACTTCTACCGACATCCTCACTCCACTATCAAGTTGACCTCATTATTCGAATTTTCACTTATCATACTACATTTAGAACCAACAACCACACACAAATTCTTACAAAACGAAATGGTAAGTCCTTGCTTTCTTTTAGATATTTCCTTTCTCGTTGGTTGAGCTTTTTCAGAGTTCCATTGAGAATCTCTTGAAAATGCTCGATTTCTTGATCCGAATGTGTTCATACTAATATTTTGAATTTAGGATCGCATATTAGAGAACATCGTGAAAGAGGACGCTATGACGCTAGAGGAAGACAGTTTTTTGATTCGCAGGCACAAAACGGCCGGACCGAGCCTCGAAAAAATGCAGACCGAAGATCAAAACCATAATTTATTCTCAAATATGGGTTTATGTCAATCAGATTCCAAGAAATTGTCTTATAATTCCGCTTCGACGTTTGAGAGGCCCTCTATCGAGTCTCTCTCAGTAAGATCAACGAAATCTTTGAAGAATATATTGTAAACACCTTTCATTTTGTGTCACATACAATATTCTCCTTTATTTTTTCCCTTTTACTCATCTCGAGCAAGCTTCTCATGCTTATTCAACCCAGTTTTAGAGAGCAAGAGGACACAAGTCTTATCTCTGAGGATGACCTGAACCCAAGTCTCAGATTTCTCTCCAATTTTAGAGAGACAAACCAAAGTCGCAAGCAATCAGCACCGTTGTCACTCAAAATTAAAAACTGTTGGTCACCGTCCACAGCGGACGAAGAAAACCCTCGGAAGGAGTCAACTGAAGGAGGTGTCCTATTCCATCCGTCTCCTTTCAGGACACCTGATCTGCGGATCATGAAGTCTCGGTCAATGTTGGGTGAAATCCCTGTTTTCGATTTCCATGCGCGTAAAACTACGATTTTCTGTACTGCAGCTCACAGACGTTAATAAACAAGTGCAAACAAGTACCCCTCAGCCGACCATGGATCTCGAGTTTGATTCCTTATCAACGCGATCTGTGAGTCCATCTAAACCAAGTTTAGATGATTTCTCGTTTCAGACCGCCGGTACAAAGTTAGCGACAATACCAAATCAAAGGCATTCGAATATCACTACCATTTCTGCAAACACAGTATGATCGATCACAATGAAAAGGTTAGCGAATAATAAATTTTCAACGATTAGCTCAAAGAATTGCTGACTTCGAATAAAGACAATCATAATTTTCTCGTCATTGACTGTCGATACGACTATGAATACGAAGGTATTTGATTATTCAGACAACTCTAACTCATCAAAACAATAGGAGGACATGTGAAAGGTGCGATAAACATCACCGATCCGATCGTCCTTGAGCGGCTCTTTATCACGAATAAAGACCTCCTTCATAAAGAGAGCTATATTGAAAGCATAAAGAAAGACTTCAAGCGCGTCATTGACTCGTTTGTCACAGTGAAAAACTATGAGGACGAGCCGACCTTGAGCTGCCCACCGATTTTAATCTTCCATTGCGAATACTCTCTCGAGCGGGGACCAAGAATGTTTAATCATTTGAGGAAAGTTGACCGAGAGCGCAATGAGTATCCGAATCTTAGCTATCCCGAGATGTATCTGCTAGCTGACGGTTACAGAAACATGTGCGCTGAGAATCCCGTAAGATCCTTTTCTTTACCTCATTTAACTCGCGATAGGAATGCTGCGAGCCCTTAGGAGCTTACGTTGAGATGAGAGATGCTCGCTACAAGGAAAGATATGCGGAATGCTGTCATTTAGACAATCTGCGCTGGAACAAAACAGGAGGACTAAGTCTCCGAGCACGAGGATGCTCTCAAATCTTCCAGTAAAAACTCAAGCTTCGTTACAGCGAAACTTGAGTTTGGAATAAGTTCTATGCCTGCTGTCTGGCTGGCTAGGCTGGTTTATTCTTTCGAACAGCTTGTGAAATGAATTATTAACTTTATAGATGTTTAGGGTCGTTGGATTTTTAATAAATTTCTATTTGATAATTTCAATTTGGCACTCGACTTTTTTCTGAGCGCCGTCATTCCTTTTCTTTAAAGTTATATTTTACTGTACGTAGAGGGAATGATTCTATGTATCAAAGTGCATTTAAATAAAATCAATTAAATTGCGTGCTTTTTTTTTTGCTATTATTTATATATATACATACAATACATAGGAGATTCATTAGAATCAGTACAATTTAGTAGTAAAATCACAGACAGATAATTCATGCAGTTCATTAATAAAATAGGATCCTATTTGTTATGTTCATAGGAGACTAAATGGTACAACCCACTTCCATAGAGGCTGGTGCAAGGTCTGAATTGCTCTGTTTGTCTAGAAGACTAAAAAAATTTGAATTTCGATTTGTTGTAGTTTCATTTCTTTATTGCAAAATTCAAATATCAGAAAACTTACTCTGAATTGTAAATTATGAAATCCTTCACCTGGATAAAAGACCGTCCACTCAAAGGCTCGACTTACCCGAGCGCAAGAGAGGGACATACCCTTACCTATATCCCTTTTTTAAAATCGCTCCTACTGTTCGGTGGCATAAACACCAACCGTATGAATGAAGTATATCTTTACGATATCCGTAAAATCCCTTCTTTCCCACGAGCTTAAAACTGAATCCAATTAGATAATAACACTTGGAAGCTGCAAGCGACAACAGGCCGTCAGCCGCCAAACAGATGCTACCACGTGGCATTTTACGATGATCCACATCTCTTTATTCATGGAGGTCAAGGTGAAAAGAACAGAAGTCTTGGAGACTTGTACTTCCTGAACCTGAAGACTTTTGTTTGGAAGAAGCTGTTTATCTTGGAAGCGCCTCCTTCACGGCATCAGCATACGATGTGTGACATGCGTAATGACAGAGATACTCTGCAGTTCTGAACACCCTTAATTATAGAGAACCAAGAGAAAGAGAAGATTGTCTTTGGAGGAATGAGTCTGCCTGATAATGTCTATCTAAATGATATTTGGGTGGTGAATTATAGTAATCTAACTCTTTGAATGAGATCGAGAAAGACAAAATTTTTTCGCTAGGCCATGTCGCGTTTAATTCAGGCTTGTCGGAAATACCAGGGACAGTCTGGACATTGAAGAAGACAAAAGGCGAGGGACCTACTCCAAGAAGAGGTCATGCAGGAATTGTGCATAATAAAGCGTTGCTTGTGTATGGAGGAAAGACTCAAAACCCTCAAGAAGACACTAACTTCATATATCAACTTTCATTTGGTAACGAGATTTGTGTATGGGATAATGCTCTAAATTATACCCCCAATAGACAATTGGACTTGGAAAAAAGCGACAACTATCGGAAAGCCGCCGACCTCGAGGGCTTTTTTCACGTATGGACTTATCAGCCAGAGTGAGCTTATTGTAAATTTTTAACAACAAAATGGTGTACCAATTAACGTAATATAGATGTTTGGAGGCATGGATCCACAGTCAAATAAATTGCTGGGAGATACATATCAACTTCATTTAGGTAACTTGGTATGCAAATTGATTTACTGATGAATCGTTCCGATAAGACGATCTTAACTGGTCCTGTCCATTCACTGCTGGCTATCATCCTTCTCCAAGATACAACCATGCAGGATGCATATTCCCTAATAAAATGCAAGAGATACATTTCCTAGTACTGGGAGGCCTTGAAGGAGGACTTTGCTCAATGGATTTTTATATTTTACAAGAAGGAGGTGAGAACTCTTACCATTCATACAGATCATCAATGATTTTTCTCTAGAGGCAAGAGGGCACAGCAAATGGGAGCTATTGAGAGAGCCAACCCACCTTGAAAAACTCACCAGCGACGTCGCCGGAGCGAGCATTCTTGATTCAAAGATTTACATGAATAAACTTGATTCAATTATCGAAAGAGAGCGAAGTTTTGGCCTCGAGACCGAAAAGGAGATCAAGCGACTTACAGAGGAGATAGTTAATATGAAAAAAGAAAAAGAAGTGAAGACACAGGCACTGCAGAGCAAAATCAATAAGCTTGATGAGGAGTACAAAGTTAGCTATGACATAACTTCGACTCTTTCTGCGATGATACCTATTGAGCAGTTACTCATCAGCGAAGAGATGAGAAAGAGCCGATTGCTGGAGGACACCATCCAGCAGATGGAAGACTATCTGATCAATCTAGACAGGCTGTTCCATGCAGTATCGAAAAGTAGTTTTTTCGAAAGGAACAGAATGCTTACTTTAATGCTTATTTTTAATAAAGGCAAATTGGATGAAACTGATATGAAGGAGTTTTCGCTTAAGAAGCTGATTGAAGGTACAAAAGACGATGTAAGCAGCTCGCGTGAGATTCATAAGAACTCCTTGGTGCTGCTTCGGGAGTTTTATGATAAATCGAGTGAGCTTGAGACAAAGATTGAAGCGGATTTAAATAGTCATGTAAAATATTTTCTCTGATCTTGAATAATCATTGCTAAATATTTTAGAGACAAAAGGTACTTGCCTTTGACCCTGAATATGAGCAGATTCTTTACCCAAATGAGTCATAGGAACTTAATCGTGCTCTTTCGTTGTATATGTATTTATGTATTGAAATTCGGCTGTTTTGAGTACAAAAATTTTAATAAGTAATCTCAATATTATTACGTTAATTCAAGCAGTAGAAGTGCTTTCTTTTTGTTTTGGTAGTATGGTGAAGTAGTGAAGGCTTGAGAGCGTTGGATTATGCTATTTAATTTGTTGCCTGAGGTGTTTGGTGTTTTATAGTTCGTAATTCTCATGAATTTGAGGATTTTAGGTTTTAAGATGTTTTGATTTTATGCATTCGATTTCAGAGCTTTGTTAGGTCTTAATTTCGTGATCTCCTGAGTCGCTTTGAGTATCAGAATCAAAATAAAACATATTCGTTTGAAAATGAAGGAAATTCTCATCGTCTCAATCTTGTTTCTTGGGATCATGATGTCTGCGCACAGTCAAAAGGTTGATGCCTCTTTACAGGGACTAGCTGCTATTAATTATTTGAGTGGCAACTCATCCATAGGTAAATAATTGATCAAAGGTGTTGAGACCTCAGCTCGTCCTTCTTCTAGTAGCATACCAACAAATTTGGAAATTTTGAAGGAGCTCTGTCGGACAGTTAGCGAGATGTATCGGTCTAGACTGAAAATAGCTTTGATGGCTCACAAGGAAATTGTCAATATTGGGAACATTTGGGAAGTCTTCCCAAGAGATCAGGGACTATGTGATAAATTTGTATCACTAAGCTCGTATCATGCCAAACGCTGCAAATTGTGTCATGAAAACCCGAAAAAGCACCCGTCGTTGGTCAGAGAAGTGCATGGGTCGAAATTTTTTAGTTCCCAAAGAACCGACTCAGATATTGAAGAATTCTCAAGTATGGTCAGAAAGTGGATGAATAATTGTCTGATGGCCTCCATAAACTAAAAGGCCACTAAATTAATCATCACGTTATCATGCGATTGAAAGTTGATACTCGCATAAAGAATTTTCAATCTAGTTTTCTCTTTCTGACTTGGATGATAATTTTGATCAAGAGTTGCTTGATTGAATATTTTCTTTCTTAACTTTGACTTTGAGGATTTCATTGTATGAGTTGAAGCGAGAAAGAGAGAGGCTTGCTCAGGAAATAATATTAGTAGATCGGGACAAATTTTTCTTTTGAAATAAGATCCATTGCGAAGAAAATAGCAAGCCAATGAAATGCTCATATCAACTTTGGAATAAGGTTTGAATGAAATTATTAGATTTGTTGGATTCATCATTCTTGTATTCTAGTAGACTAATAAGTCCTCCATATTCAGAAGTTTTATGTTGACTATTATTGTCGTATTAATTAACGCTGTCCTGAACCAGTTTGATTACAATTAGTAAGCCAGCCAGAATAACTAACTTTATTTCTGAGATGAGAAAAATTTTAATCGTTTCGGTCTTGCTCCTTGGAACCATTGTGGCTGTGCAAAGCCAAAACTCGCGTCAAGGTACGTTTATCAAGAGATGCCTAATTGACTTTATCTAAGCGGGCTTGCAACAAGATCAAGTTAAATTCCGATCTCTCAGCGAGACTTATACGGAAATGCTGAGAGTAGCTTTAAAGCAGAGAAAACAGAGTGCCAGCCTTCAGGAGATTTTAGACCTTTTGCCAAGAGGTCAAATCATATGCCAGATATACGGGACAAAAGATGACATTCTTTTCAAAAAATGCAATAAATGCCTTAAAGATCCTAGAAGAAATCCAACTCTGGCCAGAGTTGTGCTTGAATTTCAGAATTTGTTAAACGCGAACTCTGATTCAAGCGCTGAGATTTTCTTATACAGAACCAAGGAGTGGTTATATTGGTGTCTGAATCAGTGAAAAATTACTGAGTAATTGCATCATATTTGAAAGAGTGCACGATCCATCTTCAAATGTCCTATGTAAAGACCTTTCTTCAAATAAGTTTGTGAAATTCAAATTAAAAACTGTGAAGTCATATCCAAGCTAAGAATATCTTTTTGGAATGAATGCATCTTGCAAATTGTAATATTTATTCATCTATATTAAGAGCAAGTAGGAAATGCTAATCATAGACGAAGCTAGGTCAAATTGAAGTGATGATTATCGAGGCTCTAATTTTATTTAAAAAAATCTCAATAGGCAAAAGGACCTTAATTTTTTCACAGCACGCTTCAGTGGGAAATTCCTCTACTCTTTTCATTGAATGTTCCAAAGAGTTTAGGAAGATGCTTCAAAGATTGTGATAAAATCAAATGTTGTTAAATGATGAGGGTTTCATCTCATCTGACAAGATAAAGCAGTAAAATCTATAAAATGGTGCTTTGTTTTTCTGTTGATTTGGATTAAAACGCCTATAAAGGAAAGCACTATAATATATATACCCTTTCCATTCGCTTAACGTTTAACTCTGAATCTGAATGGGTGTTCTATATAAAGGAAACTTTTAAGTTATTATTGATATCTCTTTCGTTGTTTGCAAGTATGATAGATTTGTTTGGATTAAACGCTGAAAATTGTAAAGAAGCCGTCTAGTTATTATTTTAATTGAATTGTGACTCTCTTTTTTTGAGAGATTCTAAAAATATGGGTTCGTTTTTTATCCTGGATCAATTTGGGCTTGCGAATCGAGTACGACAGGTACAAGAAGATGCCTTTTCTGAGTGCCTGTTTTGAAGTGGTGGTTTTTCAGTTTTCTCCAAGAGTTATGTTTTAGAAGTGTCTTGAGTGTGTTGTTAAATTTATGATCAAGTTTGTGTTATAATAATTTGTTGATAAACTTGGAAATGAGGGAAGTTTTAATCGTCTATCTCATCTTCATTGAAACTATTGCATCTGCGCAGGAACAGCCTGTTTCTAATGAATGGGATCCGATCAAGAATTATGCCAAACAATTAAAGAAAATGCAGAAGCGAGGATGAGAACAGCTCTGAAAGGTAAGTCTGCCAACCTTCAAAGCACACTTGAAATCCTTCCAAAAGAACAAAATATCTGCAATACTCTTCAATATCAGACATTGATCTTGTCTTGCAAAGCTTATCTTCATGACTCCAGAAAAAGAGGGAAGTTGTCCTCCAACACGCATCGCTTTATGGCTTCAGGGAAGAATAACGCTGATATAGCAAAATTCGCGAAAGTTTTTGGTGAGTGGTTCCTTGAGTGTCTATTTAGATTTTGAGTTGCTCAATTGGAGAGAGTACTCTCTTTGATATCCTACCACACTAGAAAGAGAATCAAAAATGCCTTTTCGAGTTGCTTCACCAGTGAAAATCAATCTCCTTGGTAAAAAGCAAAAAAAACTCAGGCACATTTTGTTGTATTTTTACTTAGGAGACACCAACTGAAAGCAACCTAATCAACTTTGGATTACTCTGTGGAATTTTTGTTTTGCAACAGGATAGTTAGTAAATCATGATAATGTTTCAGAAATGAATGGTCACAGAGCTCCATAGTTTTATATGACACTAATAATAATCTGCACCAGAAGAACATGCCTCGAAGGTGCTATTTAATGTAGAATAGTATTAGTTTTCTAAGCGCTTGTCAAAACTATCGAATTTCGTTCACCGAGATTTATTTTATTTGAGTAGCAATAGCGCCCGAGAGTGCATATAAGGCCGCTTTTTTCAAAGACTGATATCTTCTTGACTTAATAGCAATTATTGAAATGGAAACGATTAAATGGCATCAAAAGATGAAGTTAACCATAAGAGAAGTCAACCTCAAAATGTCTCAGTTGGCTCCTCGAATTTTTCTCGCAATTTCGGCTGACCAATTTCATTTCCACATTCCCATTAAAAAAGGAAAAGACTCAAACCCTCTAACCATTGAGCATTCCATAGATATACCATACAACTCACTGAATAAGCTCTCAAATCTGTCTATCAAGCTCTTGGACAAAGTTTCATTCGAAGTTATCTCACTCCTCGAGATAAATCTATCGAAGATTGCTTATCCTTTACAGGAAACACTCCCTCTTTATTATACTAACGCTCCGACTACTCTTGCAGGTCGTATCGCTCTAAAAATCGAGAGAATTACAATATCCGAAGGCGAATACAAGCAAATTCAAGCGGGATTAATAGATTTTCTTGCATATGTTAAAACTACGATGAATCAAAGCATTAAAGCGAACAAAAGAGACTGGAGGACTATGCTAGTGAACGGCCTGCGAGGGAAAGTCACTGAGCATTTGAAACAACTCGAGTTTATCAAAGAGACCAATAAACTGCCTTCGTCATTTCAACTCAGTCGTTATCGACCTCACCTTTACATTTTCGGAAACGACTCTGACCGACTGATCTACATTTTCGATTTCGAAACCGAGCGGTTTTCAGTATATCAAGCACCTCAAAGTCTTAAATTATTCTGCTTTTCTTCCGCAACCGCGCTTCCTAATGGGCAGTTTGTGATTACAGGTGGAGTCAATAAAGGGTTTAACACCATCACAACGACTTGTGTAAGGTACAACCCGATCAGCAATACCGCACAATTACTTCCTGATCTCCGCTATGCTCGGTATTCACACACTTCGGTGTATTTAGAAGGATGCGTCTACGTCATCGGAGGGCGTCAGTATGGGGAGAAAAAACAAGGCGTGCTGCGGGCATGCGAACGGTACTCTTTGAGCAGCAATTTGTGGGAGCCGATAGAGGATATGTCGACTGAGCGCTGTGCGACAAGCGCGGTTGTCTGGGAATCTAGAATTTACGTGTTCGGAGGTCACGATGGCATTGGTAGACTAAATACTATCGAATGCTTTTCTCCAAGCAAGAATAGCTGGGAGAACCTTTCTTTGAAAATGAAAGCACCGATTGAAGCAGGTGTTTGCCATGTTATTGGAGATGGGAAAATGGTGTATATTTGCGGGAAGGATGACGTAATGAACAACTCAGAGGTGACAACATACGATTTTAAAAAGCAGGAAAGCACCTTTATTGGCAAGGTTAATACTGGGAGAGTGTTAGCAAAATCAGCAAAGCGCGCTGATAAGTTGTATATCTTTGGAGGTTCAACAGCAACTTGGGAAAAGGCAGTAATTAGCAATCTAGAGGAGTGGAAGACAGCTAATTACTCTTATATCACAAATTCAGAGCTTAAATTAATGTCAGCAGCTACCTCAGAATCATTTCTTGAAGATCACGGGCAGTATGTGAGCACTGAAAAGGTCTTTCTATTTTCCAAAGACCATCAGCCGGGGTTTTTGATGGTATTTGATAAAACAACCTTGAATTGCGAGGTGGTGGTCCCTCCGAAATCATTACTATTTTTACCAGGGCAAGTCTTATTGCCACTACCAAATGGGTATATTTTAGTTGCTGGCGGCAGACACCTTGACTCCAAAACCGTTGAAAAAAGCTGCAAGTACTGGAATTTCAAAGATAATTCTGTTATCACTATGAGATCGATGTTGGAAGCAAGAGCAAATTGCGGATATCTGCATGTTTCGGGTTTTGTATATGTCGTCGGAGGTGAAAATGGAAAGGGAGAAGCGCTATCGACATGTGAAAGGTTCGACCTGAGGACATCAGAATGGGTTAAGATTCGATCCCTTGGCTGTGCTCGGAAGAACCCTGTTCTCGTACCAAGTTGTGATTATTCTAAATTCTACTGTTTTGGAGGAACAGATGCTTTAGGAGTCTTCCTGACTCGATTGGAAGTTTATCATATTGCGAAAAACTGCTGGGAAATCATATCAGCCAGCCTGCCCCTAAAAATCAATGGAGTTATGGGAACAATCAGAGCGAAAAATGATACATTTGTTGTATTTGGAGGATTGCATGATTCTGAGCAGTATTTGGTTGATTTTACAAGAGGATTGCATGAAAAATTCGACGCGTTTGTAGAAAAGATCGTAGATTCGTCAAAAGCAGTAGCTTTCCTAGATAATCAGATTGTGATCTGGAATTTCGCTGATCGGAAACTACTGCAATCACAATTTCAGCAGCCCAGTTTTTCAAATTGGAAAATTAGTGATTTGCCTGAAATTAAGACTCCATTTGACCTCTCACATGTCTCATTCAACGTTTACGAGGAAAAAATAGCAAACAACTGCTCCCCTTTCGGCGTATTTGATGAAAGACAAGTTACTGATGTCCACGAAAGAGACGCTAAATTGGTCATCTTTGTCCCCGGCGTCAAATCAAAGGTATTAGCCCTTGATTTGCGACTTGGCCTTTGGGAAGAGCTGAAAATTTCAGCTGAAATTCCTCAGTATTCCCGGGCAGTGGGATTACCTGATAGTCGTATTATGCTTGTTGGAGGCGTCTTGTTCAAAGAAGGGTCTGCTGAGATAACCTCCAGTGTGATGATCTACAGCCCATTAGACGGCTCCGTGAAGAGCTTGAACCCATTAGCTCTTCCTCGTTACTCTCACCGCGTAGTGATCCTCAGATCATCAATATACGCCATCGGCGGCAGAACTGTTTGGGGCGAGAAAAGCACGAACACGAAGGAGAGCATTACTGCAAATTGTGAGTGCTATACATTCCGAACTAGCAACTGGTCACCAGCTCCCTCAATGAATGTCCAGAGGGCTGAATTTGGTGTTTCCTCGGTGGCAAGGAGCATTTATGTGTTTGGAGGAGAAGGAATCGATGGGAGCCTAAATAGCGTTGAATGCCTGAGAGATGGAGCGGATTCATGGGAATTGCTTCCAAATCTCCAACTGCCTACCAATCTGTCTCATCTCTCCGCGATCTCGATTTCGTATGATGAAGTACTTCTCATCGGTGGAATCGCATCGAAGAGTGGGAGTTCTGCCGTGTTATCCTTCAATCCTTATACTCTGAAACTTGAGGAAAGGTCTCCAATGCTTTATGGTCGGCAAAACCCACAGCTGGCTTTGCGAGGAAATAGATTATTTGCAATTGGAGGAACAGCGACAAGTTCCTCTGAGGTGTTGTCCTTAACGCATGACAGGACTTGGACTGAAATTAGTAGTTATGAGCATTTGTGTCCACCGATTCTACTTAACGCTACTTCGGCGGTATCCAAACTAGAGCTGGACGTTTTGCCCATGAATACTATCTATGAGCGGCCTGAATTCTCAAAATTATACATTTTTGGCAACAGCCAATGGCAAAAAATTATGCGACTTGATCTTGAAGACATGAGTTGGGAGGAATTGAGTCTTCCTAAGGACCTCGAGCTCTCCGATTTTTCAGTAGCGACAAGTCTGCCGACTGGAAAGATGTTGCTGACTGGCGGAATGACCAGCGGTGAGTCGTCCGTAGTCTACAAGCACGCATACATGCTCGACTTCGGGGATAAAGTGTTTAATAACTGCGAAAGGGTTCCTGACATGCATCAAAGTCGCTACACTCACGCAACTTGTTTCTTAAACTCATTCGTGTATTGCCTTGGCGGAAGAACTTCTGGACAAGGAGCAGCTTGCATTCTTGACAAGTGCGAACGATACCACGTTATTAACAAAGAGTGGCAAGAAATCGCACCGCTGAAGTACCGACGCAGTACTGCAGTTGCAGTGGCTTGTTTTAATCGTGTTTATATCTTCGGCGGACATAAAGGTGAGGGAAGAACCAACACGATCGAGCGATACAATGAACTGCAAAACAACTGGGAAATCATCCCATTGCAGCTCCTCCATTCGATTGAAGCTGCAGTATTGATTCCAATTTCTAAAAGCGAGCTCGTCTTGCTGGGAGGCAAAGATGAAACTGGTCAGCAGAACCAAGCTACTGTATATGACCTTGAAAGGCTCACGGCGAAACCTTGCAAAAACATGAGTACTCCACGAGTATTTGGAATAGGAGCAAGATATAAAGAGAAGATTGTGGTTCTTGGTGGCTGCCAAGGAAACAAATGCGAATCGGCCAAGTTAGGAGAGTGGAACTGGACTCTTGATGGCCTAGACATGAGTTCATTACCAGCAACGCTCAATCGCTGTGCTTTTGCGCAGAGTAGCTAGAAGAGTCTTTTTATGGAACAGCAATAGATTTCTTTCATTATAACTTGAATGAGATTCATTCATTGCTCGTTCATTAATTATTAGTTGCTTTCTAGAGCTTGATAGAGTAAGTGTGAGTCCAGTAAAGGCTTTAATGAGAGAAATTGGAAAATGTAATTATGCTTTGAAGCTTTAGAATGCAAATCTTAAGGACTTAGAAACTTTTTTTGTATATTGGTAACTCTTATTTTTCATTATCGCCAAATACAAATCAAAGTTGCACAATTACACAAGAAAATCATAAAGTTTCAGACTGCTTTTCTTTCTCGAGAGTGCAGTATAGCTCTTTCGCCAGCTCCAAAAGAGACCCATCTGCTGTGAGGATATGAGCGTTCGTGTCATCTTGCTCGGTGCCCATGATGTTCGCCGTTTTTCTTGATCGCAGCAAATCAAGGCGCGCTTTCTCAATTTTGTAGAGACTTTCTTCCAATTGGCTGCCAAAGACGTTTGAAACGTATGATTTGATGGAAAACAGTCCAGAGTTAATGAAATCGCTTGAGAAAGAATGTCAGACAAGCGGATAAGTCAAAAGTTGCTTACAATTCAGTGGCATAGTATTGGTTTTGAGTTGGATCGATGATATTATTTTCATGCTCAAGGTTTTCGACATATTTTCCTCGGTTAAACTCGCAAATCTGAGCTAGCTGTCCTAAGAATCTATGAAAAGTTGAAAACACATTGGATACGATTTCTTACTTTTGTTCAGCGAGGATATCTTGCACCTTAACTGCGATGGATAGCAGGTTTTCAGTAACACGGACCGTCTTTATGAAATTCTCTTTTGTCGAAGTTTTCCAAGGAGAGTTTGGATCTAATGTGATTCAATAAAATAAGTTGCAATAACAATGACATAAATATTCACCTTCTTCGATAAACAGATGATTGAGAGTGCTGTTCTCCTTGAGGAATTTGATTAAGTATTCAAGAGACTCGTTCGAAATGATCCCCAGATCGAGCTCAGCAATGGTAGTATTAAATCGCAATGCTTCCGTAATTCGGCTGTGATAAAGGGTATTATCAGCTTTCATGCAATTCAAGGGGTTATTTTTTACTTCACACCATCAGTGCCAAGCTGATTGCCAGCAAGAAGCAAGCTCATAATTGAAGTATTAGTTCTAAGGGCTTCTCCAAGGTAAATGCCAGTTTCTTTTTTGAGGTTAGGGTTGTGTGATAAGTTGACTTGGGTGATCTTTACAACGTTATTTCCAATAATTTCGGAAAGTTTGATCGCAGACTAGAACCATTCATATCAAATCACTTCGAAATTCAAGGGATACTTACAACATCGGTAATATTTTGCCCGCAAATGATGATTCTGCCTTGGAATACGTCATTTTTCAAAAAAGCCATGAACAACTCGTTTAAATCAGCGTCTTTGATTTTGCTTTGGTCAAGAAGACTCTCTGCTTCTTTTGACTCACCTCCTGCTTTAAGTGTTTCAAAACTGGTTTTGTAACCTGCTTCACCAGCACCCTCATCAACTTTCTTCAAAAAAGCGTCCAACAAACTATCGAAATCTAGATCAATGGCTTCGATCAGACTTCCATCTTCTTCGAAGAGAGCAACGTTGTTCCCGAGGCTCTTGGAGTACTTTTCAATTCTCTCTACGACAAAGCTTTTCATTGCGCGTCGAATATGTATGTTCTTTTATTATTATCTTGTTAAAACTGTTTTAATTTTTTCTTAATATGCATGTAAAATCTCCCATTTATATTATGCTGAAATTGTCGTAACAGTTAGAATTATAGAGTAACATTAGTTCTATTATGAGAAATCTCAACATGAAAGTCGAAAATTAGTCAAAAGCGGTGATTGTAACTCCTCCATACTACACAGGTAATTATCATTTGTGAACTAAACTAAGATGTGATGATTTATTGCTGATTTAATAAATTGAATTCATTTTAGATATTTGCTTGACTTGGCAGTTGTTGTGAAAAAAATCAATGTCACTGGTTACTAACTTTGAAGCCACCTTCGAAAATCAAACATTCCAAGTTGAATCAGGAACCACGATAACCATTCAGTTTGAAAAAGCTGGTATGGTGGACGCATCAACAAAAATCACCGGAATTGTAAAATAAACTTATGATATAACTGCGGTTGTAATGAAAATGAATTCGAATTTAGTACAATACGGATGTAATCGTGCAAGCTCCTGAGAATCGTATCGGTAACATCTGCATTGTGAGAGCAATCTAATCTATCATCATTGAATTTGAAGAATTACCGCCGATTAAAGATGTCAAAATTAACGAAGAAGATGGGACTAAATGCAGTGCTACTTTTTCAGTAAGAATGCTCATCAACCTTAGTGGCCCTGAAACTAATTCTACTAACGATTAGTTTAACATGGAAGGTGTAATTGAGAAAGCAGCGTATTATGTACGACTTGTTGAGAACATTGGAAGTTTGGAATTTGAATTTTCAAGTGGTATGAACTTACGTTGTGGTCTAATTGATTACTTATTTATTTGCAAAAGGAAATGGAGATAACAAATTTGTTTGCAGGCTCTTGGCTGCTGTTTTTAAAGATGGTGAAAAGCACTATGCCACCATAATCTATAAATAGAACTCGCTTGAGAAAATATACGGACTGAGAAAAGAGTTCGAAAGAAATGTGAAAGAAAGTGAATACTACTGATGAGGTTTTTATGCTGCTATGTTTTTCTTTCAAAGAAAAAATGTGTCTGCTTGTAAAAGCTTTTATTTTCTTCTGCTCTTGTTTTTTACTTATCTTTAACAACGAAAATTCCGAAACATGGCTGCGTTGCTTTCTTCTCCAGTGAACTAGTGATCTCAAAATTAAATATTGCGAGGTAGATAACTACACTTTATTAGTAGAAGAAATGGAACTTGTAATTTGTAATTTTTCAGTTAGCATTTTGGCTATTACATTTTGATGTTGCACTGGTGCTAATGGTTCTTGGTGCTAATATCGGTGAATATTGGGAGTTATAATAATGATATATAATTTTGCAAATTAAATTAAGATGAAAGTGATTTTAGTTAATTAAATTCAGACTAAACATTGATAAAACTTGTCAGATTGGAGATCAAGAATTCAGTATTGGTATTGAATTGCTTGGAGTGAAAGAGTACTTTGTGTAAAAATTTCAAAAAGAGATTATGATATATAGCAAGTTAGTTAGCAATAACAAACGCAAATAGAATTTGTCTGAAGTATATCACTTGAAATAAATGCTACCAACAAATTAATATAAGTTTCTTATATTTATATCGATGAGAATTTAACTTCGCCTGGTTGAAAAAATGATAAATTCATCCATTCATCCAAAACTTTACTTTTACTCAATCCTACTCTTTCAATCACAAAACAATCAAAATTTGAAAATAGATTCATCTTTGAATCATAGTTGCTAAATAGATTGAAAGACTAATTTTTCTTAGGAGATGACAAGAGCAAAGGAAATAGAAATACTACTACATTATAGCAGATAATCAAAAGGATTAAGTAGATGGCCACAATTTACTGAAGTTTATCCATTCAGCTTTACATGGGAAGCGAACGACACCGCAATTATTAAAAGATCATTCATAATGATCCAGGGGGAAAAGTTTGCTGAGATTTAGGATTCTTTCATTAGTCAAGAACTCAAGACAATTTATTCAACATTTCTAGTTTTTATCACTAAAGACAAGCAACCCATCGCTCTAATTTTCTGTTTAGTCCATTCATGGAAGCAAAATGATGGAATTTAAGCTAATCAGTAGATTCTGCCTTGGAATGCAGTATGTGCAAGCAATACTAAGATTACAGGTGTGATAACAAATTACTAAGGCCTCGGGTTTCCACACTATTTTGAATATTACATCTCATAAAGCTGAGTGTTAGTATTATTATAGATGATCAATCACTATGATAGAGCTTTCATCGGGACTTTTCATTAATCACAAAATAGGCACTTCTTATCTACTAGTCTGTACTCTTTTTGAAGAATACACTGAAAAAAGAATCAGAGTTCTCACTCTCAGTGTTAGATTAAATTACTTTCGAAGATATCAAAGGAGTGTTTCGATTGCAATTCTAGTTTTGTATTAGAATAGATATAATTATCCTGTATGACATAAAGTTCGGAATGAAGACAACAGATTCGGAAAAATTTTTTAAGCATTACACTTTACATCAGAAATATTCAATGTACTTTGATCTGAGTAGAAATTAAACAGGTCGGCGAAATAGTAAGATAATACTCGAATTTTTCATCAAAGAACTAACAAATTACCAATACACGTAAATTATTATAATTTATAGCAGAGTAGTCTAAGGATGTACTCTTTTCCACCTCAATACCCGAAAAATTTATGCTTGCTCTCTCTATGGAAGTCCACCACTGTCCAGCGAACATAAGCAACAAAGCTTCCTACGTTCAATGTTCTTGGAATTTATTTTCGTGATGGCTTGTACATGATTTTGGCTTTTGCAAGCTAAAATCTATGCTTCCATATTTGTTGGAGAGAACAAAAAATTTGAAATGCTCTTTTATTTTGAAATTTTTAGCATTATTAATATTTTGAAAAAATTGCTAATGAATAAAGTACAGATCATTTTATATAATTTATGACAAATCTGTTAGCAAAAATTTCATACGGTGTAAATTGGTAATATCAAAGAATGAAAAGATCTGAACTTGTAATGGGACATGATCTTTGTATTAGGTTATTTGATAAGATTGTAAATCAACCAAGCCCGTTTGTCATGGTAATTTCATATTGCAAAAGCACAAACTCAACAACAGGTAAAGGTGATTGATATTTTTCGTAAATCAGATTTCTAATATTACTTCGAAAACAAAAAAGTGAGTAACGGTATCAATTTGATTTCTAACAAATTATTATGTGAAACTGCATCCGGTGTTCAGACCTTATATAATCATAAATTTAACACATTAACTGGTTAGCTTGTCCAAGCCAACAATATCTCAAAAACGACAACCAATAAGCAAAGTAGAAATCATTGCTAACAAGAAAGTATCTTTCCAATAACATCGCCAGCTACTTACTAAAGTAAAGTAATTTATTAAATCCTTAGAGTCAAATTTTCAATATCAAATCTAATGTTTACTCACTGAGACTTGAAGTTTTATTTACTCAACCCCTGTAAATTAGCTAACAGATCTCTAATAAAAGGAACATAATCCTAATTTCTATGACATCAGTAGCATCTGAGACTTTCTGTCTCCCTGAAAACAGCTTCTGTGTATTTTCTCTGTGGGAAATGTTTTGACTCCTAACGAATCAATACAGCAGCATATACTATCATTCAGTCTATGTATAAACTCTTTACATTCAAGCTTCCGAAAGTAATTAGTTTTGTTGAAATCTTAATAGCGGCAAACGCGCGAGCTGACATATGTTCATATTTTCACACCAACCACTCTAATTACGGAGAGATAAACCGTTGCTCGCAGATAAGCAAAACAAGAATGGACGCTTTTTCATTTTCAGCCAACGACGCATGCACGAAAACGCTTCGTCAATTGGCGATAGAAACACTCAAATATATCGAAATTAAATAATTTTTACGAACATTCCGAACGGATTATCCTCTCAGAAACTATGGAAACACTCGCCCTTTCACGCAACGTGTCAAACCCAGAAGGTACACTGAAGATCGTTGTGCTCGGTGCAGGAGCTGTAGGCAAATCAAGTCTTATACTCCGCTACTTACACGGACTATTCACGGATAACTACAGCCCAACTCTCCAAGAAGTCTTTCAGAAAATCGACAAAGTAGATGGGAATCCAGTCAGCTTAGGTGAATAATTCCTCTCTGCAACGTACTTATCTGACCTTACTCACACTCTTTTAGAAATAACTGACACTGCAGGACAAGAAGATTACATTGTTATGCAGGATCAATGGATCCGAGACGCGATGGGTTTTATTCTCGTCTATGCAATCAATAAAGAAGATACTTTCGAGGAGATTAAAAGCATTAAAAGGAGAATTGACAAAATTAAACCAAAATCGCCGATTGTCATTGTTGGAAATAAAGTGGACATGGAGCAATCTCGCAAAATCGACACGAAAACAGGACAGGAGTTAGCAGCTAGCTATGGAGCTATGTTTATCGAAACATCAGCAAAAACTGGACTCAATTGCGAGGAAGCGTTTCGAATGTTAGTCAAGGAACTAAGAGGCCAGGAAAAGAAACCTGAACCGAAAGTGGTTGTTGCTAAACAGAAGAAAAGTTTTCTTGACTTTTGTACTCTGATATAAGAGGAGTATTGCTATGTTTTAATAGTGGAAATTCGTCACTCACTCTGCCTACTTTTGCTTTGAGATTTGGCTACTTTTAAGTTTTCAAATTATTCACCTTGAATTCTGCACATTATTGTAAATAGTTCTTGCATAAATAAGCATCACATTACTCGCATTACTTCCAAATTCTATCTGTTTTCTGGTGTGCACACTGAAAATTACAGGTGGTTATGAAGCAATAGAGATCGCTAGTAAGATAACGAAAACGAACCTAGGAGATTTGGTGTTCTAGAGAAATGGGAGGAATTTCCTAGTGTTTAAATAAACCTGGATGATTCGAGTTTTTTCCAGAATTTATTCTTCGTTCTCAAAAAAGACTAGCTAGCTGTTTAACTTCCCAACAAAATTAAATCATTTTGACCTTAAGCAAGAAGATGTTTTCTTACGAGGAATCCCAACATCAAAAAATTCCACACTAGCCCTAAAACAGCAATTTTAGCCAGTCTTTTCAGTGTTTTTGACCACCAGTCTCTTGCTCCCAGAAATAATAGGTAGAGCAATTGGGCAATATCATCACATTCAAGTCTACATATCTACTTGTGAAAAAGCTATGAATGTAGTTGTGTGTAATATGAGGTTATAGAAATCTTGAATGATACATCCGAATGCGAACTACATTCTTCATTTGAGAATTCAAATTGCCATAACGATTCGTTAGTTTTAGAAAATTTATTCGGGTGTTCTCTTTCCAAAAATCGAATTCTTCGCAAATGCGTTTACCCAGCATTTTCCATTCTCAAAATCATAAATATACCGATATTTCTCCTAATGAAATCTTCTTTACAAAGAGATAATCTCAGGAAACCTCGATACCCTTACAGCCAAAGTCCCCCTGAGAGGAAAATTATCAAAAAACTCCAGCAAATTCATGCAAATCCAATCTATTCGAAACTTGAATTTTCCTTGCAAGCGAGTCGACTGCCTACTGAGAGGAGTAATGGAGCAGAAGATCACCGTGTCGAAATCGAGCAGTTATTTCAACAATCTGAATCGAACCGAGAATACCGTTTTCCTCGCAGGCAAACAAGTTCGTCTTCCTCTCATTCTTCGCAAGAAGGCTCTCTGGATTCGCTAAAACACGTTACTATCTATGATCTTGCATCACAAAATAAGCCGTCCAAGCCAACGAGCTCTCGACAAACAATGGACACTGAAACGAGAAGCAGATGCAGAGAATCAGAGGACCCTGCAAAAAATGACTGCGCTACTGAATTAAACACTGTTGGACAAGATAAGTCACCTTTAGAAGTGCTAATAGGAGACAAAGATTCTCCTCCATATAAGAGTCTCATAAAACTAGTAGAAAGCCAAAAGCTATTGGATGAGAAACTAACTAGTTTCAAAACGGAGAAAGGAATGCAACGCAAGTTGAAAAGTGGAAGGGTTCAGCATATTCACATCGAAGATTACTCAGAAGAGGAGAGGACCCCGAAAACAGACGCGGGCATCGAACAAATAGAAGAGCCTCCTCTGGCTCAGAATAATATTCTTGTGCGTATAAACGAGAAGGTCGAGCAAAGCAGCAGAAGTCCGTCCCGAAATAATGAAAGAGGGGATTATCGAATAAATAGACAAATTAGTTTCAAAGAGTTCAATAAGCAGAACAGGCTGATTGATAACTCACCGAACAATAAGAGCAAAAAGCTATCAGAGTCTCCATATCAAGAGAAACACGTACGAGCTAAGGAAAGTGAATCCTACCACAGTAAACGACCCAGTGCGAGTTTAAAGAAATCTGAAAGTTCCGAACGACTGCAAAATCCGCTTGTTAATAGAAGTTTCGGAAACTGTAGCTCACGTGGAAATATCAGCTCTAAAATGTAAGAAAATTCACCTTTCTTATCTTTTCTGATCATTGCTTAGAATGCAGATTAACCAAGAGTCATTTCGGAGGATTTACAATAAATACATTTCAGAATCCAGTTCTCCAAAGCACAATCAAATAAAGCGGCTTTACAACGGATTATCCAACTGTCCGGCGTTTTTCAAATCATATGACAACCGCGGAACAAAAAAGAAAAAACCCTCAATCGGTAGCAAAGACGGCTTCAGAAATATTTCTCCAGCGACAAAGAACACGAATGTTCCACTTTTATGTCTTTATCAAAAAGCTCAAAACGAAGTCCTTACTAGCAAACCTTCCAGGGAAGGATATCGACAGGAACTCAGGCTTCCTCTCCATCAACGCTTAAGTTCAAAGCAGATCATAGATTCAAACGCTACTTCGGCAATGCCTAGCTCAAGAAGAGATAATACTCCTAAAAACTGGGCACCAAAAGCCACGCCCCGAGGATTTGATGCCGATGGATGCTCCACTCCCGAGCAAAGGCTTGAAAAATATGCCGCAATGAATATATCACCAAACCATGATCGCAAGCTGAAGAAAAACTCAATGAAACCATTAAACCTTAAACCACAAGGAGAGCAAGTGCAGGCTCTTGAAAAGGGTGTATTCATATCTGTTGATATCACTCAGAAGAATCAGTCTAAAAAGGTTCAGATTAAACTGAATTTAGATAATCGTAATCATATTCAGAGGTATCAATTTGGGTAAATTAGAAAACTTATCGATTGATTATTTAGGCATGATTGCGCCTCTACTGCGAGAGCAAGGATGAAAAATGGCATTAATTTGCTGTTTAGCTCTGAAAGGCAACCGTCAACTATTCACTCTGCCAGGGAAAATGGTGCATCAAGTCCTCGAGTCAAAAGATTGTTCTTGAACGCTCCCAGCAAAGCAATTCTTGAGTAATCTCCCGTTTCCATGGAACCGCTTTTATCATTAATTTCTGTAGAGCTTCAATGGAGTACACGCAGCTGTAATACCTAAAGATCTTAAATCTCACAATAAAGAAGAGAATCATCCGATAATGCCACTAAGGTATTAATTATCAAACGATGTATCAATTTTGGCACTTTTTTATATTCAATATTATTAATAAAATCACAACAGGAATTCAGCAAAATACTCGTTGTGAAATATGTGAGCTAGAGCGAAATTTTATACATTTTTTTGGGGGGTTTTTTGGGAAAAGCTCAATTGTGATCATAAGTATACTTTTCCTTTCATATTCATGCGTATTGAAAATTTTCCATCAATGATATTAAACACACAATACATTTTCGAAAAAATGAAACATCATAAATCGTGATGGATATTAAGAAAACTGTGTTAACGCATGTTAAATAATTATGAATCATGGAACTCTGAGAGAAATAATCAAGAAATAGTGTCGGGCAAGAAAATTCTTCAGAAAAAGGCTTACCCCTATTCCAATTTCTCTATCCCATAAATCTGGTTAGGTTGTCTCGCTACAGTGAATTAGCTCATAACCCTCATCGATTATTGTCTAACATAGTGGCGGAAATAGTTTTCTGATTACTTAATTGTAAATAATGCATGATTGTAAGTTTGAAAAATTTATAGATCAACGAGAAGACTCCAAAAATGATAACTGGGCTTTGTTAACCTCATATAACGTATCTTAGCACATACATACTCATTCCGCAATCAAATCATAATATCTCTCAGGAAATATTGTATAATCGAGTTTAAAATCAAAAGTTATCCTCATTATGCTCTATTTTCTGGTTTTATCCAAGCCGCTACATTAGCAATACTTAATATTTCATTTTTTCATTTAACACCAACTGTCCAATGACGAAACTTTTAACCAAATTCCAAATCAGTCTCATTTTTCAAATTTTCTGTAACTTCTGCATTAAACACCTCCTCCTCCGTGCCACGAAGCCTCTCAGCGCTTCTCTTCAGCTCTAAACAACAAAAATCCATGCTTTAGGACCATATGAACTGATAAAAATTTCTATCCTTGATTTGATTCGCTAGATGAATTACTAATTAGGTTTGCGACTTAGAGCATTAAATTCTAATTATTCTTAAGAGATCTCAAGATAGTAAAACTCAAAAGAGATTTTATATCTAAATAGCATTTCTTAGTTTGCAACAAACAATTCAAAATGGCCGTCCCATTTGCCCAAATTGACAAGACCGCTCACGACGAAATGAGCTGCACCTTCGCTGCCTTGATCCTCTACGATGAAGGCCTCGAAATCTCCAGCGAGAAGATCAACAAGTTGATCGCTGCTTCAGGAAACAAGGTCGATGCCTACTGGCCAGGTCTCTTCGCCAGAGCTCTCCAAGGAAAAAACGTCGCTGAACTCTTACTCGGAGGATCTGGCGGTGCCGCCACCGGTGGAGCCAAGCCTGCTGCTGCTGAAGGTACTATTAAAGGCTTTTCAATATTCGCATTCTTTTCTCTTCCAAGCTTCTCATTGAGCTCTTCTCTAACATGAATTTATGAAAATAGCCAAGAAAGAAGACAAGAAGGAAGACAAGAAGGAACCTGCCAAGAAAGAAGCCAAGAAGGAAGAACCAAAAGATGAGGATGTCGACATGGGAGGCGGTTTGGGTCTCTTCGATGAATTCTAGATTCCATAATCTTTTCGTTAAATCCCCTATTGTCATTGTTGAGAGATTTCATTATCTTCCATATGTGTGAGAGTAGTATTTCATACCACGAAAAACTAATTGATCCTAGCACACTCCATCGGAAACTCTCATATCTCTTTCCAATGACTTAAGGCAATTTTAGCATGATATTTTTCCCAAGTAATCGAGCAACCTCTTATGAGAGCATCGATAAATGCATTTATGTCTTGGGCAAGGCGTAACTAATCAAACGAAGCGTGATTTCCAATCTCATGGGGATTAGACACCTAAAACGATAAGGTCCTTGACGAGAATATATATGTATTAAATGATTAAGCAGAATAATATGAGAATAGCAACATTAAATGGAGAATATGAACGCGAATAATAATGATAAAGTTATGGACCTAAAAACCAACTCCTTGTAGCTCGATCACAATTACTCAACCAAAAATGAAAAAGGTAAAACATAGCTCGAACATCTTGAGACAAAATACATGGACACTGACAAGCTTCAAGCTGTTAGATGGTACAATAGGATTGAATTATATTGTTGAGGCGGTCAGACTAAGTCAGCAAGATATCTTTCGTTTCGCAGAGCGTTTTTTTCAGCTAGCTTTTTGAGGTCAATTGTGATTAATGTCATGTTGTCTTTCTTAAAGTTCTGCTTCTTGTTGCAAGCCAACTCAATGAGGTATTCAGAGATTCTTTCTGTTGAATTGAATTCCTCAAACTCGTTCTGTATTAATTTAATCGTCTCTGCTGTTGCCTCCGGGCTGATTACCTAGAAAAGGAAAACTATAAAAAAAGCAAAACTACTATCAAATTACATTCCAAAACCCGTCTGTCGCTAAGATTAAGAAGTTATCTGATGAGGTTAACTGATATTCCGTGATCTCTGGGGCCGAGCTGATGTAGTCTTTGTAGTTGAAATCGCCAATTGATCGGGATATCGCTAACTCTCCTTGCAGCCTTTTGAACACGCCTCGCTCGATAATGACACCTCCGCGCTCATCTACAGCTTTTTCTTCATTGGGGTTTGAGAAATCATGGAGGTTGTTGAGGGTTTTGGCGCCGAAGGTGCCTACGACCACCGCTCTTGAGTCACCAACGTTAGCGATGTAGATCTTTTCTTCTCTTATCATCGCGCACAGCGCTGTGCTGCCGCCTAATTGCTGATCTTGTTTCAATTTTGCAATAGCTTCTTTCTCAATGTTCTCAAATCCTAAATTTATCGTTCAGTCTCAGCATTCTCCAAAAGCAGGTCTATATACCTTCAATAAATGCTTGGGACATTGACTTATGCTTCAGGAAAGAGTCTATGACATAATAGTGGAGTCTATCTTTGAGCATTTCAGAAATCATATCAGTGCTGTGTCCATCATATACCGCATAAAACGAGCAATCTTCAGCAACTTTAAACTGAGGGATCACAACACACTACGCAAACCAATAAGCCGTTTAGTTCTAGCTTACATTTTACCTTATCCTGCATTGCTTTTCCGTTGTTCCGCCCTCGGATACAATAATACTGCCCTTCAAAGTCAAAATCTTTGAACTGATCTTTCGGAAATCCCTTGACACTTGACCTCGAAGAGTTTACTTCAGCTTTTTTCGCGCTTAATTGCGCCTGGTAGTTCGATATCTCTTGGTTAAAGGTCAATGGTAGTTCTGCTTGTATTTGTTCGGGAATATTTAATTGTATTCTTTGCAGCTTCCGCTTGGCTTTCACTCCATCGAATTTGATTTCGGTTGAGGCGTCGACTTCTCTGTCCATCATTTGTTTGCTCTCCTCAGTAGGCTCAGATGTAGAAACCGTTCGATTCAATTCCAAATATTTAGTGGTTTACTGTTTTTTGTTAGTTAAATAAAGCCCTAGCGATTAAAAAAGCTCTTAGGGTTTTAAATCAAAATGTGCATTTTTGCTCAATTCGATAAAGTGATTCATTTAAGATAAATTAAAAGATTATTTATTCTTATTGATGTATTTTTAAGTCCTGTCTTGAATGCTAGCCGCTGCAATTAAGCTGAGGTTGAGTTGTTGGGCTTATCATGCCATCTCTACATATATTGAGCTTACTAAAAAATTAGTTAGAGCATTTATCTTAAGGGGTTTTCATTCAAAAGCGTTAAAATGAAGTTTAAATGAAAAACATTGGAAATATCGTTATTAGGAAAATCAAAAAGCCCTTTTCTTAGTAAGCCCATGATTTATTCATGAGACTAGAGGAGGCTCAGGGTTCAAGGTTGTTTCAGAAAATGCGATGATGTCAGTTTTTCTGAGTTCCTTTAAATTTAAATTCCAAATACCACAATTCTATTTTGTCAGCTTGGCTCTATTTTAAGAGCAGCAATCTTTGGTTTAAGGTTTTAGCAATTATTGAACCCAAAATAGGAGCTCGAGTTGCTTAGAAAGTGAATCTTTGATCGAAAGAACACAGAAGAAACCGGACGAGAATATACACACAGTTCAGAAATTTTTTTCGCATAACTACAGAGATTATAGAAAACGAAAAAGCCTTTTTTCGAGATTAGCGACAAAATAATCGGCTCCTAATAATTTTAAGTTAAAACCCTATTTTCATCTCAAAATGACTGATAAGACGGCGTTTCGAAATCGAGAGACGCTGCTTCTTTGAAGGACAGACTCTCTCACTTCCAGAAGCTCGAAACTTCCAAAAAATTATGACAATTAGTTTAATTAGGCGAAATTTTATAAACATTTCACATACGCGATGTGCCTTGAGATCGAAAACTACTGTGTATTTGCATTCCTTTTGCCAGAATTTAAAACCGGTTGTTACTTCTGGAGCTGATTAGTAGCATTTTCTGGGCCTGTTTGCATTTGAACCACTTTACCAGGCAATGCATTAGTTCCATAGCCAGGGAAATCCGCAATAATTATGTTCGAGTTGAATCCAGCATTTGGCTGCGCTGAAAAGCTACTGTTGTAATTGGAAAATGCCGGTGAGTTGTTGTAAATGTAGATGCCATTCTGATATGTTGATCCAGCTGTGAGAAATCCATTAGGCCAAGAAGGCAAGATACCGAAGCAGTTTGATTGATTGCCAATAAGTGTGGAGTTTGGAATACCTGGAAGACCAATCGGCACATACATACCTCCTAGTTGATTTTGACTGTTGACCGGGATCAGAGATCCATAATTTCCAGCTCCATTGAGTTTATTAGACGTCATGTTTTTGAGCGGTCCGCTGTCATAGGAGCTATTATTGCTCTGCGTACTGCCATGAGAACTCTTCATGGCAGCTTCATCAGAGGTTCCGCCTTGCTGACTTTGGCTTAGCTCCGTTGTCTTGTTCGTCAGTGGGCTTTGAGCTCGATAAAATGGTGATTCATGCTTCTGAGCTTCGCTGGAGTTAGTTCCCATGTTACCTTGAGATACTAACTGACCGTTTTGAGCGAAAAGGACGTTCGAAGGGATCATGTAGACTTGAGGAAATGCTATTTGTCCATTTATCGGTTGTGCATACACGAATTGCTGATCCCGATATAGTTGCGCCTTTTGCTGCTGTAGATTGGAATTTAGTACGTTTCCGGAGTGCGGTTGCTTCGAAACAGATTTAGAAAAGTTACTCTCGTTCAATTTGATGTTAGGAAGCCCTCCATTCATTGTTATAGGTTCTTGTTTCATGATATTGCCATCCACAGACATCCCATTATTCGCTTTTGAGACCGTGCCGTTCTGCCCAACAGAGAACATTGTTCCATTGGGAATCATCGGCTTGGGGCCAATCGAATTGAGAGGTGCAAATCCATTAGAAAAGAGAGAGCAAGCCCCATTTGCGAAAATTGGATTAGGATTCATAGCAAACACCGTATTTGGTATCGCCTGAGGCAGGATACTAATATTCCTCCAATTAGAACTCTCCTGCTGATGCATTAGAGGACCACTGTTACCATGAGTATGATCGCTCATTTGTATCTTTTTCGAAGCTGAGCTGCTCGCTTTCACATGAGGCCCATCTCGAGAGATAGCAAGGTTCATCAACAGTTGCTCCGAGCTTGGAAGACCATACTTGAGTTCATGAGAAAGATCTTTGTTTTGTGGGCCTGACTGCTCGTCTTGGACACTAAATGAAATATTAAGCCTTGAAAAAATTCGGGTAATTACTTCTGATTCTTTGCTTTCGATTTCATTTTTTTCCTTTTGTTCGAAAACCAGTTTTTCACTTGAGCTTCATCGCAATTAAGCGTCTTTGCCCTAATACACAACTCATCAGCATCTCTTCAGCAACCAAAAAATAATTTACATTTCATGATATTTCTCTTTCGATGGACGCGCGAACAGCAAGAAACATTTCTGCAGGTACTCAACCTCGCTCTTTTTAAAGTATTTCTTATTCTAATCCAGAAATTTTTAACAATTCATTTCCCACCAACCAAAATTCACCTTTAGTTCGAGTAATCCTTTCTTCGCCAGTGCTCTTCGATTATGCTTGTACCAATTCTCAATTTTTGAAAGCGAATAATTCAGTTTCCTTGCCATTTCCATCATTTCTTCATACTTTGGATATATATTCTTAACATACAATTTAGCAACCCATCATCCTCACTCTTACCTTATTGAACGAATCCTGGAGGTATTTCAGCTCTTCCTGTGCGAACTTCTTATAGATATTTTTCTTCGAGTCAGCGTCCCTACTACGAACTCGTTCTCTTTGATGCTAATAGTAGATAAAGGACCTGCCTTTATTAAAGGATTACCTGGAACCATCGTGTGAGCTGAACCAGGTCTATCTTCGATTTAAACTTCTCATTCAGAGACTTTAAGATCTGCTCTTTGACTTCCTTGGTCGGGTACTGATCCTTCTCGAAGTTTTGCTTTAAAATCACGATCTCTGACGAGGTAGGTTTCCATCTTGATTTCTTTGATTTAAGAAAGTTCGAGATTGTTTCAGAAGGTAAGATAATACGTCAGAAAAATTAATCAAATCAAAGAACATTCGACCGCCTCACTGACAAAGTAATATCGAACGGGTGTAAAAAAGAACACAGATGAATCAGAAGCACAGAGAAATCAAATTAGTCATCTAACTGATAAGTTGACGACTCTCAAGAGTAGAAAAATAAAGCAAAGCACACTAGCGTGTGAAGAAATACCTTTTCTTGGAGGCGTTGGTGTATCTTTCTCGATCGCAGCACTTCTCGCGTAAGTTTACTATCAGTCGTTGGATTCGGCTGGCTCACTTGATCTGTGTCTTCTTTTTTGAGTTTTTTGTGGAGATCAGGCTCGAAGTCTTGTGCTCCGGCTAAAGCGTTCGTAAAATAAGCTCTAGAGAGAAGAAGTTAATGACTTACCTTCAGAGAGGCTTGAAGTGGGGTTAACTAAAGAAGCATCAGTCCTTTGGGTTGTCGAAAAGGAATCCTTAGGGAAGATGAGTCAGATGGAGGGGTCGTTGGTACCTTGGGTTCTATTGCCATATGTGTGTCATTTGTATCATAGATTTGATCTATGGTGACGTTATTTGACATGGGGTCAATCAAGAATTGAATTTGAAGGTGTATTATTAAAGTGTTGATAGCTTAGAAGATCAAGGCCAGTACAATCAGAAAATTTAATTCTTAACCAAGTGCTTGAGAGAATACCAGACTAAGCTCGATATTGAATTTATTAATCAATCAATTTTGAAGTGCTCTGATCTTCGATTTTGGATCGAATTCAATCGCTGTATTCCATAAATAATTCGTAATCCAGAAAAATAAAAAATTTAGGTGGTTAGTAGGAAACCTCTTTTCAAACAAGAACTGCCGACAAAGGAGAATAGCAAGCGAATGCGTTGCCCAAAGCGTTATTAGAGTAAGTAACTAAGTTTGTTCAACCTAGAAAGGCTCTCCACGAGTAGGTTCTGAAAAGAGGTCTGAATATATTACGTTAAGAACACTTAAGGCAGCAAATGGAAACACAATTCTGAAAGTAGGAGAATAAATTCTAAATGCGAGAGAAAGTAGCACCATGCTCGCGATGAGATAAAGATAGACATATAGTTTTTTTTTTTTAATGATCCTACGGTTGAAGTAATTTGATTCCGCATGCTCCCCGATGCCATTTCTCGAAAAAAGAAGTTCTATGTTTCAGCAGTACAGTTATTGTTTTTTATTAGCGTAGTCTACATTTTGCTTAATGCATGACAAGTGAAGAGGGATTTGTAAGATAAGCTGGAGAGAAGTGATAATTGATAACAAAAATTTATTTTTAGAAGTTCAAACTTCAGTCGAAGTGTGCTGAGAAAATGAATTCTGATGCAGCAATACCTATTATTAATCGTATCCAAGTTCTTTCACCCGAAATTGCTGAATGGGAAAATTCAAAAATAATGAAAGAATTAAGTTGAATTTGATGCGATAAGGCCTGTTAATGAATGCTTAGCCTGTCTACATCATATTAAAGACCTGTAGCCATGAGAAGTTACATTTTCAATGTGTATTTTTATACTCACTGATGATGTAAGTTTCAAAATGTGCCTTTTAATATTTAATGTCTTGGAATTCGCTAGATTTGCTCTCAGCGGTGCGATATTATTCTGCTGTGAGGTTCAATCGTTAGACGCTCACACAAACACTGCAGCTTTCCTCTTTAATAACAAACTCTATTGACCTGCTCTCTAATCGTGCAAATCTTTTGTAAAAAAATTCGAAAATTACAACAGAATATCAACGAAGCATGCATTCACTGGGTGAGTGTATATATAATGTCTTCAAATGGACAATATTTGGCAGAGAAGGATCTAAACTATTGAGTTTTTTAGTGTCTTCGGGACAATGTTTATTTCTGAGAAGCTTACTTTGTAAGAATTTCAAGAATTTCTCATGAAGATATTTTATTATGGTGTTGCATAAAGTTTGTTTTTCACTTTCAAATTAAAATTCTAAAGATTTTAATATCACAAAATGATATATCATTAACTTTTTTCATTACTACCAATTAATCATTCTTCTCCGTTATTGATACTTTAGTATTAGACTAGGCCATCGTTTAATCAGCAGTTTCGTTCCGTTAGTATCTACTAAGTTACTCGTCAAATTTAACGTCGTGAGTTTTCTCCAGGAACTATTGCCACACAACGCCGCCGCTCCCTCATTAGTAATCGAATTGAATGACAAATTCAACATAGTGAGAGCCGTCCATGACGTGTTTTTACTCAGTCCTACCGCTCCCTCTTCACCAATCGCATTATATTGCAAAATTAGTGTCCCAAGATTTACCCATGTACTATTCATACCTAAAGCTGCTGCTCCCTTTGGTCCTATGAAAGCTCTTGTTAAATCCAGCGTCGAGAGATTCTTCCAAGATGTGTTCATACTCAAGGCTTCCGCACCCTCTGGACCAATATTCGGATTTTTTGATAAGTCTAAGGTCATAAGAGACTTCCAGGAACTATTTTGGCTTAACGCAGCAGCTCCTTCAGGGCCAATTGAATTACTTTGTAAGTTTAGTACAGCAAGATTTGTCCACGCTTCATTCATGCTTAATGCAGCGGCACCCGGGTCTCCAATAGAGTTGCATCTTAGATTCAAATTTGTTAGATTGCCCCAGGATGAATTCTTGCTCAAAAGAACCGCGGCCTCAGCGCTGATGGATTTATTTGACAGGTTAATTATTTGGATGCTCGAAGGATTCGGATTCTCCAGTAATTTTATTATTTCTTGATTTGTTGACGTTGGCATGACCTTTTCTACTATTTTCTCTTTATTCTTGTGTTCTTCCTCCTCTTTTTTCTCGAAGGTGTCGAGTGGCTTGATTGATGGAAATTGCTTAATTGGCGACTCTTTTGAATCCAGCTTTTCTTCCGTTTTTCCTGCCACCACGGATTGCTTTTCTGGTGACTCAACTCTTGAATGTGTTTGTATTAACTTAGCTTTGTCGGATTCAGGCTGTAGAGGTGAGTTAAATATAGATTTCGTCTTTTCTTTCACCGTGTCAATGGCAGGAGACTTGCTAGTTATTTTCGGATTAGGAAGCTTTTTGAGTATTTCATTCAATCTGGGCCGGTTACGTGCATCTTTGTCCAGCATATTCACTAACAGATTCTTCAGATCCGAAGAAATACTTTGAGACTCGAAATTTTTATTTTTCCATACAGCGGCTTTGACCACCTCATCATAATACCTGGTAGGTCTGGTGACTATAATTTCCTCTCTACTTTCGCCATGCAATTCCAATATGCTCATGGCTAATTCATAGATATTCTCTTGCTCGATGAGTCTCTGATTCTGGAGTAATGACTTATTCATTGCATTCATACTGGACTCTACCCCAGCAATTTGATTCCAATCCTGAAGGAAATATACGAGCGAGGCTTCTTCTGCTCTCTGTATGTGATAGAGTCGCGATGAGGGAAAATGAAGAGTTTCACTTCTATGTTTTGATAGATAATTGATGTCCTCAAGAAGTCCCTTGAGTAACAAGGAAATATCTAATTGAGGGAGGACCATACGTGCGTGGTTGTCATGGCATCCGAAGATTGCTGATGTCACGGGTTTAACAGCATAGCAAATTCGATTCTCATAAAA
>ENA-UOTZ01000072-UOTZ01000072.1-compost-metagenome-genome-assembly--contig:-NODE-72-length-70131-cov-15.029192_pt1 | contig 70131 bp, 25 predicted proteins | sample MGYA00238144_ERZ746983 | MGnify/ENA primary metagenome ERZ746983 (study PRJEB28759, sample SAMN06268863) | compost metagenome | isolation source: single cell | place: USA: California, Emeryville, Joint...
CGCCTTGCCTAGGATATTCTTGGATATAGCTCTTGTAAAATAAGAAAGCATTCAATAAAATAAACCCGATACAATTGGAAAATTAGTGTGATCAACTTAGTATTTAAATGATAGCCATTTACATACGCGCGGTGCCGATGCCTGTGACCATTTTGCATAAATGCATTATAAGCGACGCTCAGGACTGACAGAACTCCCTCTAAAAAGAAAATTTAGCTTCATATAGGCAGAGAGTCAGATAACCAAAATGATCGAAAATTCCGAGCCTTTGAAAATGACCCATGAGTCAGGAAGCTTTCATTTACAGTCAGCTTTTATTCATCGTAATACGTGAGCATATCAGAAATAGATAATTTCTGAAGCAGCAACCAAGTCTACTTTCACTTTGAGTATGCAGCAGGACTCAAGACTGACTTTTCATCAGGCCTATTCCATAGTACGAGTATATGTATTGTAAATCCACAATTTCGATCATTTCATGCCTTTGAGTGTTCATCTGAAACACGGATTAGCCTGTATATAATGGATAAATTGGTTTTTTTCTAAAAGTGAGAGAGGATCCAATCTCCGATTGACTCCATAAAGAAAAAAAGTTAAATGAATTTTAGTCAAATTTGAAACTGGCACACCTGTACTAAGGAGCAAACTAGATGTTTTTCTAAGATAATTTAATATTTTTAGTATATAACAAGCGAAATGGAATTTGAAAAATAATTCTCACAATGTCAACAGAAACTGTTATTACAACACATTTTTTATAAGCAATCATTCCTGATGAGATAGTTTTTGATAGGGTTTTTCAATGTTTCTTTTAGATTGATTATTAAATTATTTCGGATCTTGTTGCTGATAGCATCAGTTTGAGCGGCCCATAAGTCTCTTTGAATGAGCTCTTTCTTTACATTCAAAGATATATAATTACCATCCTCTCTACTTTGGCTTTCCTCAGTATGTAAAATCCTTTCAATTCCAGAGCGGGAGTCTTTTTCATCCAAGCCAGAAATCCTTGTCTTAGTTTTGCCCTTCAGTTTAATCATAGCTGAGAGCTTCACAAAGCGATTTTTCCTTGTAGCTTCATAGTCAATATGAGCGTTTTCTGAAACTTGACGCGGCAACGAGCTAGATTTTGTATATGGCGATAATTTTGGGAAAACTTTTGTAGTACCATCAATTCCATTTATCGCAGGAAGAGGAAAAATATTTTCGGGATGAGGCTTTTGTTGATCTTCTGGACTTGGTTTTGAGTGTTCTGTAATTTCCAGAGATCTTCCAAGATTCGCTGAAATTGTTTGTGGATCATGGAATGAATCATAAAACGAAGGCGAGTCAAAATGTTGTTTTTCATTGTCATGCATCGAAATTTTGAAATTTTGGGCCTCTTTACTCCGGAAATATCGCATTTCTATTTTTTTCTCTCTCTGCTCTCGCAAAATAGAGCTACTCCGATTCGAATAGCTACCAGGCGAACTTACATCTATAGGGTTATGCTCTGTATCATGGCTTGTAGGTGAATTCGTTGAATTCAAGGTTTGAGTACGGTTCTGCTTTGAGTATTTGTCTTCAGTTTGCGACTCATTTATATTAAGTGTGGGAATTCGTGGATTTTGGCGTTTTGCTGTCCTATTAATGCTCGAGTTTAGGTCTGTGGCACCTGCTTTTGTATTTCCTCCCCTTGGAATTAATTCATTGCTAAGAGATAAAAGAGGATTCTGAGTCCCAGACAGTCTATAAAAATGGAGACTATTTGAATAGTGTCCACGGAAGTTAAAGGTCCTAGTTTTCTGAAATGATTTATCTCTTGATATGTTGACGTTGCTGCTGATCGTGACGTCATTCTGTACGAGGATAGATCGCTCGTTATTTGGGTTATTGGCTCTTTTTTTCAAATATTCTGTATGAAGCTGAAAATATCTCTCTCGACCCTTTTTAATCTCAAAATTAAAAGACGAGAGGTCATGATAGACTTTATCTATTAGAGCACGTTTATATTCAGGTCTATAGGCAATAGGAACAGGCCGAAATTCTAGCCCCATTAGATCATATGCTTTCCACAATTCTGAAGAGTATATCCTAACAGGTGGGGTGGGGACCAGCTGCTCAATAGTATGCATATCTGAACAATTACCGGGAGTTTTTTCAGCAACCTGATGAACAGAATTTTTAAGCAAGTTAATTTTGGTTGGACTCGAAGTCTTTGAAAGACGAAGAGGTTTGGGATCTGCTGATTGAGTTGTTGTGATTGGTTGGATGGAATTTAATAAACTTGGGGATGGGTTATACTTTTTCGTTGGTTCAGGCTGCTGAATCTCTTTTTTCTTCATCTGAGAGCCTTCAATAACTAATTGAAGGTCGATGCTCTGAGTTTTCGAATCATAACCATCGATTTCAGTCAATTTCCTGGTTCGGGTACCCGAAGCATGATTTTCAGCTCCACCACTTTGATGGACAGACAGCAGCTCATCATTCATGGTTAATGCAATACCACGATCCGTTGTTCCTGCATCTGTCTGAGTGTCTCTTCGAGGAGAAGTAGAACTCTCTGTCTGATGATGCTTAGTTCTTCTTGGTGATGATTGATCATGTGACTTCACGTAATTCTCATAGTTTGGATATTTTGTTGAAGGAGGTTCATACACAGCGTTTTTTTTCTTTAGAATATCAAATTTTTCTTTTAGTGAGTCCGTCGCGAGAGTTTTTCCCTTTTCAGGCACGCTTCTATATCTGACTGATTGTTTCTCCCCTTTGCCTGCATTTGAAAATGGAATTGCTGATTGCAATAAAACTTTTGCGCCATCTGCTGCAGCTTTCTCCCTTTCTTCTCTCTCATCTGCGTCTTCCATGGCAAGAACCACTTGCGCATTCCGGGCAAGTCTTGTTGCTTCGTTTATCATTTTGCAGACTTTATCATACTCTTTTTGAAATCTCACACGTGAAATCTTGACGATAATGGCTAAAATGAACTCAACATCCACTGAAATTTGGCAGATTAGTAGTTTCAGACGGTCTTCCAATTGAGTAAGCATCGTGAAGGATTCCTTAAAGGATTCAGCAAGGCCTAATTCTGTTACTTTTTGTTTTGAGCTTATGTTCAATTGCGATATTTTGGCGGCGAGCTTGATAAGCACCCTAGAAGGAGGTAACGGATAAGAAACAATCAGAAAATGGACATTTGTTACTTCTTCGTCTTGGTTTCAACCGTTCGAAAACCAACATATTTTTTTAAAATAGTATCTTCGTTGCCTTTTCTCTCATTTTCCATATTTAGGAGCTGCTCTTGCAGGTTCGCCATAGCCTTACTTATGGAAGCTCTCATAATTTTCTTCGGTTTGCTTGTGAAATCCAGAAGCTGTATTAAATTTTCTTCTCTTCTTTTGATGATGCTAATCATATTATTCAAATCTTCAATATCAAGAGCGCTTGTTGAAAATGAAGGCGAAGGACCATCAATATTATCAGTCTTAGTATTTTCGATACTAGCAGCTTCCTCCATTGTTAGTACACCAAGAAAGCGGCCAACTTTATGCCTTAATTTAAGACGTTTTTATACTAAAAATTTAATTGTCATGAGTAGCAGCGGTTGTATGCATGTAAATCGCCGAGAGAACTCAAAGCTGATTAAAAATACTGACACATCCAGCACGAATGATTTTGAATTTGATCTCGTAAAAATTTTTCCACATATCAGAGAGAGGTTAAATAAAATATTTATTGAGAACTCCTTTTCTACATTTTCTACAAATATAAATACAACTAACAATTACGAAACCTTGCTTTGATTACAGTTCCAAAGATTTCTTGCGAATATCTGTCAAAGAATGAGTCAGTGGGTTGAGCTGGATACCAGTTTGTGCTTCTTTCGTTTGATTACCATGTAACGGTTCTTCGTCTTCATCTTCATCATCAATAAGCTGAGGTTTTGGAATTTGGCATCCCAAAACCACTCCCACAAGAAATCCAACGAGGATGAAGGGTGTGAGTGCAAATACTATCTTCCGAACATCTCTCACGGTTTTAAGATTGTTGGTGAGAGTCTCTACAATCAAATCACTAAAATCCTTTAACATTAAGTTGAGAGCATGATCCAAAAAGCAATCCTTGTGAGAAACTTCTAGAAAATAGTTTTGCAATTTGATAAGTTCTTCAGCTCCGTTTTCCAGGTTCCTTCCACTGGTGACGTAGAAAATTAGGATTCCAAGTGTTGAGAAAATTGTTATCCACTTCCAAACGACTTCGATTTTTGAGAAAAATCCACGACTTCCACTCAGATAACAAGTGATTTTAACCATGACATAAATAGCATAAAAATTTCCAATGGTGATCAAGATACCAGCCAATGGAAAGAAAAAATTAGAGTAGTTCTCTAAAACTTTGGCAAAGTCATGAATATTTTCTCCGTATGTTCGTATAATCTGAGAGTCAATAGTGAGGCATGGACCAATTTTCTGAGGTCGTGAAGTGAGGACTGCTAATTTGGGTCGATAAATAGCTGAAAGCACCATTTTTTGATTCTTCGTAAATTCTTCGTAATTCGAAAAATACTTTAAAGCCTGTTCCACGAGGCCATTTTGCTGATAGAATTCGAGCTCGTCCTCAAAATCTAGTACTGATGTATCGTTGTCAATATCATATTTATCACAGCCCGTTTCTGTCAAATTCAGAAAGGGAAATGGCTCTGAGCCATTTCTTCCATGAGATCGCACAGGGTTCAGACATGGTCCACCATTTAAATAGGCTCCTAGTGATCGAAGGTGGGATGTTGAGGAAGCATTTCTTTTAAAGAGAATAAGATTCCCAGTGCTAAGTGCTCTTGATTGGTATTCAGGTAGGTCTTTCGTTCCAATCCGAACCTCAGTTATTGGACAGTCCTCAGCCGCAGGTACACACAAATAAAGTCCGCAAAGCTTGAAATCCGGCAGGCAAATTCTCGCAGGAGAGAGCATATATTTTGAATTGAACTTAGCACATAAATGTGATTCTTGCCAAATATATAACGGTATCTGAGGCGTTACTGGGACTTCTTGGCAAGACGAATTACAATCTGGTGATGCAGCATACGTTTGCGTTTTTGAACAATAACAGCCTTTTGAAGTTCCTGGCCAAAGACCAATGGGAATTTTAATGAAATCGTCAGGACAAGCTTCATCTATTGCCACAGGCTGTAAATCTGAGATGAGAGGTGCTGAGAGAGAGTCGGCGAAATAATTGATAGTCGGTATAGAGTCCACTAATTGAGACACATGAGGAATCAAATATTCTTGGATAGTCCGCATAAAGTATGCCATAAGGAAGACACAGAATGTGAGATAGGTCATAGAAGTTAGGAGATCAACCATTATCTTTCTTCTTCGCTTCTGCGACACCTGCTCACGATCGAATTGCTCAAAAGCAACACTGAATCTACTTTCTGGGGTCATTGTGATTTCGAACCCAATTAAAAAATAGCTAAAACTTTTGAATTTTTTTCAAACCGCATTATTGAAAAAAATATCTTTAAAGCTACAGCATCTCATGTTCTATGGAATGAAAAATATCCGCTTCCTAGTGACTAACAATTGTTTACAAATGCGATCTAGAACAGGTTCGGAGATCTTCTCTTGATATGAAAAAATTTACTATCATGAACTTTTCTCGTCAAGCAGAATCGAAATTGATTAATGGGTTAATAAATCTCTGCAAGTTAGAAATACATATACAAACAACTGACTAACGGTTCAGCAACTTTCAGAGGAACTTAATTTCAATATTAAGTTACAAAACTTAAGGAACGAGACTGAAATTCTCCAGAATAGTAGTTTCAAAAAGCTTTGATTTGTGAGTATATGAAAATATGCTTAATGATCAAACATGGATCAATGCTACAAAATTTCAAAGTTTTTAAAAAAAGTTACGGGTATTTATAAAATCTAATGCTCAGAGGTTATGAAGGTAAGTTAATCTTTCGCTATTTAGGTTTTCATCTGAAACTTTCTTATCAGCAATATTTTTTGAACGCCAAGTATCCTCATTCTTTATTCTCTCACTGAAAACGATACTTAAAGGAGGCTCATTCTCTCCAATATTGAGCTGTGCTTTAGATTCACTCTCCCTCTTCGTTCCAATCTCTGACTCAGCCTTTATGCTTCTATTCTTCCAGTGCTCAATTTCTCTTTTTCGCTCTTCAACTTGACTGCTTAAATTTCGATTTTCAATGTTCAAAATTGCCATTCGGTTCTCCATCTCTCCAATTTTAGTGTTCATCAATTCAAGTTCTCTGGTCTTTTCACGCAGAGCTTGCTCCAACCGCTGATTCTCAGTAGCAACCAGCATCAGCTTGCCTTCGAGGTCTTGGGCATTGATGACAGCTCTCTCCAGCTCTAATGCTTTGGCCCGCCAGCTTTCTTCTTCCTTCTGTCTGAGAGTTAAATTATGATCACTCAATTCTCTTTCTGTGTTCAGAAGAGTCAGTCTCGACTGCGCTTCTTCGAGCTCGTGCTCCAGCTCAGATATTTTCTTACTCTTCTCATTCACCAAGTTATTCAGCCGTTCACTTTCGTTGGCTAGGATTACCATCTTTTCCTTGAGATTTTGCAGTTCAATTTTTTTCATTTCTGCTTCGTCTCCTCTCGCACGGTGGTGGTTCAGCTCCATCATTCTATCATTGATAGTTTTATTCAGCCGTATGTTGTCTTGTTTTAATAGTTCATATTGAGTCGGGTAATCTCTCAACTGACCCAATGCGTGCTCTAATTCTTGAATTTTGATTACTTGCTCCTGAATGATAGCTCTCTTTTCTTTAAGTACACGAGACATATGCTCATTTTCTCTGCTTAGCGCCTCTACGGTTCTTTCTAGCTCTCTCGAAGTTAATTCTTTTGATCTTTCCAATTCTTCAACTCTCGAAAGCAAATTTATATTTTCTTTGGTCTTTTCGGTCAAGAGTGTGTTTACTCTTTCATTTTCGGTTCCCAGTAGAGCAACTCGATTTTGGAGGTCACTCATTTGAATATTTGCTCTTTCAAGTTGTAGGACTCTGTCTTTGTATTCATTGTTCTCCTGAGTGCGATCTCGAATGAGAGCAATCAATCTTTGATTGTCATTGTTAATTCCTGCCAAACGGTTCTGGAGTTCGTTAATTACTAGTTCATTCCGTTCAAGCTCTAAACATTTCTTTTTCCAAACTTCTAAATCCTTCGTTTTTTCACTCAATGCGTTCAATAATTGCTCATTATCGTAATGGAAATTAGTTAGCTGACTTTCAAATTCACCTAGTTTTCCAGCTTTGATCTGTAAATCCTTGATTCTGTCGCGCTGCTCTTCAATTTCCTGTACTTTTTCGCTAATTAATGTGTTTAATGTATTATTCTCACTTACTACTAACTGTAACTTCACGGCTAAATCCCGATTGGCTGCTTCAAGCTCTCCTTTTTTGGTATGAAGGCTTTCAAGATCTTTCATCCTGCATTCAAGTTTAAAAGTCAGATCTTGAATTTCTTGTTGTTTGGTTTCTAGTTTTGATTCAAGTGAACCTTTTGTTTCTAAGTCTTTGTGAAGGGTAGACATCTTATCTCTATGACTGTCAAGTTCGCGCACTTTCTCTCCCAACAAAGCATTTAGGCGCTCGTTTTCCTGATTGAGTAGAGCAGCTGTTTCATCTAAATCGTTCAATTGCCTCTGTTTTTCTTGCTCAGATTTTTTAAGTTCTACCAACTCCTGTGTTTTCGCAACAAGCATTTTATTCAGATGCTCTCTTTCTTGTTGAAGCTGCTGTAATTGATCAATTCGCTCATCATCATGTTTTGCTCTCTCGGTTGACTCTGCTAACCGAGTGTGAAGTTCGTTCAGTTGCTTTGTCTTTTCTTCAAGTTGGCGATTCATTTTTTCATTATCTGTAGACAGTAATTTAAGTTTCTCTTGCAAAATCGGCACTTGTTTCGCCATTTCTTGTAAAGCTGCAATTTTTTCATCTTTTGCTTGGATATTCTTCTCTTTGTCGCCGATTATCTCATTTAAGCGATTATTTTCATTGACAATCATGCGAGTTTTATCTTGCAGGACATTTTGTTGGTCTAATCCCTTTCTCGTTTCAGCAAATTTATTTTTCCAGTGTTCCATCTCTTTTTGACTCTCACTAAGCTGGGCTTCGAGTCTCTGAACTCTTGCCTCCGCAGCTCGATTGTGACTTTCCAATTCAGGCAATTTGGCCAAACGTAGCTCCATTTCTTTCCGTACTTCTTTCTCTAGCTCAATTTGCTGTCGCAACTCATCTGCAGCGGAGACTGCTGTCTCTTGCTGTTTTTGAAGAGTGGCTAATTGTGATTTCAGAGTTTCAGCTTCTTTGGCACTCTCTTTGAAACTCTCTGCCTCTTTCTTGCACTTATCAATTATACCGTTTAATCGGTCATTCTCACCAATGACCAACTGAATCTTTTCATCAAAATCTTTATGTCTTAACTTTAATTCTTTAATTTCTGCGATTCTGTTTGCCAGTTCATGATTTAGAGCATTATGCTCATTGTTTAGTCTACGAACTTTCTCCTCCAACTCTTTCTTTGCTTGGATTTCAGCTTCAAGCTCCAGTTGCCGGAATTTTGTTTCATTTATTTCCTTCTGCCTTCTAAACGTAACGTCATTCAGTTTTTCATTTTCATCCAAGAGGGAAGCGACTCGTTCTTTGAGTACCTTGATGGAGCCGTTCTCTTTTTCTAGTTCTATACATTTGTTCTTTACTTGCTCAAGCTCTTTCATAATTTCGCCTATTTTGTGATTTAGCCCTTCGTGATCTTCGATCAGAGATGCGTGAGCCATCTCCATGATGCTGTGCTGCTCCCGTAAACGTTCAGCGTCATTCAACTTAGTACGATATTCATCGATTTCTAGGTTTTTCTCTTGTAGACTGAATGTGAGATTATCAAGTTCCCGTCCATGCTGCTCAAGTATAGTGTTTAATTGATGATTTTCAGCGACGAGTTCTTTAGCTTTCTGTTCAAGGTCCTTGAATTGTTTTCTCAGTTCATCATTTTGTTGAATTTTGGACGTGATCATTTTGTTAAGTTGTTCATTTTCTCTGTTTAGTTCGAGAACTTTCTTTCTAGACTCTTCATATAGCTTGGGAAGATCTCCAACCTCTCGAAGTCTCGATTTCACACTATTTACCTCTTCTGATTTACTGCTAATAGCCTTATTAAGCCGATCGTTTTCGAGTGTTAGAGCTTTAATTTTTTCAGCAAGCTCATTGGCTTTCCCCTCCGCCTCCATGGCATATTCCTTCCAGGAATTGACATCATTATTTAACTCGGCGATCATAACAGTGTATTTTTCGTTCTCAGTTCGAAGTAAACGCTTATGATCTTCGAGTTCACTGATTCTTGCATCTTTCAATTCCAGCTGATTGCGATCTTTGGTGAGCGAATTCACCATCTCATTCAGATTCTGATTTTCTGCGAAAAGTAATTGAAGGCGATCTTCTAGCAATTTCGCTTTTTTTGCTGCAGACGCTTGAGTTCGAAGCTCATCGAGATTATGGCACAGCTCATAGTTTATCATATTTAGCCGCTCAATTTCTATGCAGAGTAACATTTGTTTGATTTGAGGATCGTGGTCTTGTCTTCCTGCTGAAGTGACTTTGTTTGGAGATAAACTGACAAAACTACCGCGAGAACCATTAGTTGCACGCCCTTGATTAAGCATTTTAGTATTCTATCTTGAATGAGAGTAATGTCTGCTTGTCTCTCAAATGGGAAACAAATGAGAATATGAAAATACTACCGTTGAAAGTTTAATAAATTTTATTTCGATGTAAGCGGGAACAGAAATGAATTTTTAACTTTTTCCGGTTCAGATGATGGGAAAGAATTACAGGGAACTAGATAAAAACTGTTTACTCGCCGATAGGCTGATGGCTACACCTCATTGAAGAGAGGAATGTCCCAGAGAATTCGAACTCCTAACCAATTAGTTTGATAAAACCCAAACTTCTATAATAAACAGTCCGTTAATCTTTCCTCAAATTGATTCAAATTATTAAAAAAGTGTCTCTGCCGCTCTCATCTATTTGTCGAAAAGAATATAAACTTGTTGGATTGCAAATAATAATTGCCCAAGCAGAACCTATGACTATATTTTACCTGTAGTTTTCAATAATACATAAAGGGGCTCTCTTTGCAAAAATTTTAATTTAGAAAATTCGTTTAGAATTTGTAATGGCTCCATATCAATCCCTTGCAGTAAGAAAATTGAGTGGCTGGCAACAACATTCTCATTAACAATTTTTAAAATTCCCGACTGCAAATCCAAAGGAGATCATTTAGTAACATTTGTATCCATCTATATTCTTCTTTATTTGCTTTGCCATTATTGTCTCTAAATTCAATGTTCCCGTTGACTCGCAAAAAATCCCTATGAGATGGAGGATATAATTCGGACCAAGATTCTCTGATTCGAGAAACTTAGAATTGTTTCCAAATTTATCGGTTTCTCATGATTATTTAATGGGACTACTCCAGTGACAAGTTTTTATCCTCTTCTAATTCACTGTCTAATCGACCATTACTTATAAACTGGTGTTTTATTTTTTTAGATAGTTGTTGCGTGTGGGTTCACTTTTCTAGTTATCTATGGAGTACTTTTGCACACTCTGGCCTTCAATCTTGATCGGAAAGACACAGCTTCTTGCTACAAAACTTATCTTTCTTCATTTTTCTCTTCTAATTAATCTTAGCTCTGGATGAAATATCCACATAAATTATCAATTTCAACTTTCAGGAAAGATTCGCTTTTTTCTTCTTTTTCAGAATTTATTATCATCAGAATTTCAGATAGAAATTGTACAAAAATTTTTCTTCAGCACAGTAACTCATTCCTTATAACAACATTCGTTCATCCATCTCCATTAAAGATGTTAGAGAATATTCAGCCGAAGTATGAGCTACATGAAACAAGCTCTTTTAATTTCTGAAAGATACATGTTTCGTAGTCCTTTGCGAATAACCTATTATTACTAGGATGCTTAGTTGTTTTTGAGCTGGGTTTCATTATGTTTTTATTCAGTTCCTATTTCTATATAGAGTAGGAAGTCAGGAAGTTTGGTTTCATTGAAGAAAGATGAATATGGGAAAATTAGAAGTTTCAAGAGGACAAATCGGATATTTGGATTTTTATGGCAGTGGTCTTTCCGTTACATCTAGTAGCATCTATGGACTATTATCACAAATGACAAAGACCATTGGAAGACTTTATCCATGAAAATATTGAGTGAATAAATAAATTATTTAAAAAGCAATGAACATGAGGGGGCAAAATTCGCCAAGCATGGCTTACAAATTTCCAGATGCTGTCATTAAGAACAAAGGAGAAGTGGTCTCTTTTGATCCTTTCGCTGACTATGAAAAACCCAATCAGAATGCATTTACTGGTGACGGAAAGATAGCTTACAAAAATTATGTTAATGATGAATTCGAAAAGAGACAGCATTTCGATCCCTATATGGATGGTGGCCAATACTATCATAATAACTCCATGTCGAAGGATGGCTCATGGCAAACTCATGTGACACAGCCAAAACATAACGTGAAGCGCGACTATATCGATAATTTTGCAACTTCCAAAACTAACCCTCAAAATCAACCCGAAACATATTTTTTTGAGCAATATAAGCAAGTTCATATTCGTGAGGAAGAAGGACTTGTTGCTGCGCGTATTGAAGAATTTTTAAAGCAAAATGAAGAAATAAGACAACTTAAAGAATACAACGAAGACTTCCTGTTAAAATGTGTACGAGGTGGTTATAAAGGCCGATTTTTATATCTCAACCGCAGAGTAAATCAAAAAGTTAGGATGCACGAGATAACAAGTTTTTTTCCTTTAGAGTGAAGGAGAAATTTTAGGCTCGGGCGATCCAAAGGAGGTACATGTTCATTCTCTTTTCCAACCTAATACATGATAATGTAGTATGGATTAACTGTACAGATTGATGATCCAGAATTAGCAGCAGTTCATTCAAAAATCACTTTCAGTAAACTGTTGCAGTCATATGAACTATTGGATATGTCCAGTGAGTCTGGTACATGGATCAAAATCGATCGAGAACTTGGAGAACAAATTATCCCTCAGCGAATTTATCGGGTAGGAACGATCATGTTTGATTTTGCAAGAGGTAATTCTAAGCTAAATTGAGATAACAAATGAAACCAATATCTTAGGACCCAAAATCATTGAGGTGGAAGAGATGTTGGAGCGGTTAGATTTGATTCACATCACTGATACTCTTCTTGAGTACGGTCTAAATAACATTAAAGATGTGCTCGCAATGGAAAAAGCCTTCTGGGAACGTGTAGAGCTTATCCTCTGTCAGATGGTTTTTTCTTAGAAATGCTTTTCAGGTTGATATGAGTCTGAGTGAGAGAAGAAAAATACTAGAGAACTTACCAAAGTTAAAAGAAAATTTCCCTTTGAACTTTGCGAATTTTCGCCTTATACTCAGAGTTCACAAGGATCAAACGATCGCAGCCCAGAAAGTTGAGGTAAAATAAGATAGATGATAGCTACTTTAGACTGACGGCAATTTTCTTTTGTTGAGTTTGGGATTAGAGGGTTAAAAGTTGGGCCCCAACCAGACAATCATATCAGAATCTCCGATAAGCTCAGAAAATCAGGGCCAAAAGAACTAGAGCTTGAGATCAAATATGAAAAAGGCAAATACTTAATGCATTCCACCTCATTAGCAGGTATGAGCGAAATTAAATGAGCTTTTTCAATAAATAAATGATATCAGAGGATGGAGCAATCTTCAAGAGGCTATTTTCCAATGAAAATTATCGTTTGTCCGCGGGGGATATAATTGGGATTGGAAGTATGGAATTTGCTATTATGAGGTAAATCGAATCACAAATCAGACCAAAGTTAAGAAACTTGTAGATTCCTACATGGTGCAACGCAGGATGTCGGTGCTCGTCAGAACATGGAAGATGGCATTATAATCGAACAGAATCTTGGTATCTCTGACGTTGTCAATACAAGCTTATATTGTGTGATCGATGGGTAAGATGAATTAATAGTGCATCAAAAAAACTTTTTTATTTAATCAACAAAAAGGCACGGGGGCGATGAATGCATGAAATACATTAGATCCAACCTTACAAGAGAGATTAAAGATCACTTTATAGTTAATGGAAATAAAGAATTAGATTTTACGATAAACATCTATGAGACCGTGTTTACTTTGATGAAGAAGGTAATTAATGACCTTAAAGTTCGCTATTAATTCAGATGGATAGGTAATTAGCAAAATTGACAAAGAGTTCTTCAAGGCACATCATAAAATTGCATTGACTTGTGGAGCAACTGTCTGCATGGTGATGCTGGTTGGTATAGCTATCTTCCCATGATACTTTTTTTCTAAATTTTGAATCCCAAGGCAGTAAAGTGTTCTGCATTAACATTGGAGATTGTTGTGCTTTGCTTTCACGCAAGGGTTCTATTGTGAAATTGTCCGTTGATCATAAACCAGTAACTATGATTGGCTGCATGAGTAATTTTATGGAACAAAATGCAGGATAGAAAAGATGAACAATATCGAATCGAAAACGAAGGAGGTTTCGTTCAAAATGGACGACTACTGGTAGCTTATTTATGTGAATGCGGCTGTTCACACTTTATAGGGAAGAGTTACAATTTCAAGATGCATTGGCCACTTCGAATACAAGGTAATCACTGCCTCCAATGAACACCTGGCTTCATCATTATTATCCACAACAACGGCAGAAACCCCAAGAAGATGAAACATTGACTTTTTCAAGACAAATTAATTCCGACTTGCTAACTTCCGAGCCAGAAGTAAGTTAGGTTTTTTTCAGTCTTGTCACTGATTCCATTATTGAATTAGATTCGAGTTTATGATGCACTTCCCACGGAAGATGAATTCATTCTGTTGTCTACAGACGGGCTTTTTGAGGCGTATTCAAAGGAGGATCTGGTAAAGCAAAAATTATATGTCCTCTTTTTTTGAGCAATTAATCAACTTTAGATGAGCACTGTGAGGAATCGTCTAACAGGGATAACTGATTCGGTAAGATATTTCTTCCAGTGGATGATTCATTCATGGATTTATTCGGAATATTTATTTAGGATCCACAAGATATCGTTAACAGCATAGTGAGGGAGGCGAAAATTGTGAGGAAAGTAAGCGATAATGTGGGATTAATCGTTGTCAGACTCTCGCGCACGATCAAAATACAACCAACAACGCCAACAAAAAATTATAGCACAACTATGGGTACTCGATTTGTGTAGAACCCACCTATGCTAATACCGACAAGGTGTTTGGTGTTTTTGGAGTTTCTCATTTTCCATCCTTTTGACATATCTCTCCTGAGTATGTATGCTGTATGCTAACTATGTAAATTTTATGATATGTTTCTCGAAATTTTTTACGGAGAACTTTCTAATGATATTTTCAGTTGTTGCAATACATATAGCCCTTTTTAGGCTTCATGGTGCACTTTTATCCTATTAGAGAAATCATGATGTATCATTTGGCTTTTAATCGATCGATCAAGAGTTGAGCAAGGTTAATCAGAAAATAACGAGGGAAAAATTGTTTTTCGGTCTTGTTAATAATAATATTCACAAAAACTACTACAAAATCATAGCTGCTGGTTCGTTCCTCGTGAAAATACTCAGAATACTCTTGCGGTTATGCCCTAATAGCTTACGAGATATCGAGATACTAGATGTCGTCGTTCAGAGATTTGAACTAATAATTGAAGTATCGCTTTATTCGCTTACAATAACCAATTTAAGAGTAACTCAAAACATATGCATTTGAAAGAAACTACACTCAAATAAACCAAAAAAAGCTGAATTGTCATTAGGTCGAAGTAATACACGACTTTGCATCGAAAAAATTTTTATCTTGGAAATTACAGTTTATAGCTGTATATCTGATAAGCTGTGCACTCTTTTTGGAAAAGGATTGCCAAAAGGTTTGCTCTTCTCCAAGAATTCTGAATAGTAAACCTGTGAACTCCTGCTTTGTGAATCACTATCCCTTTGTTGTGAAAATGATTGCTTATAATTTATCTTCTCTTCTGAATTATCCAATGAACCCGAGATCGAGTTATTTGGGCCGAGAGCTCCGGTGCTATTTCAAATTAATTCTTAGGAGAAAGTGCTGATGATTACATCAAAGATTCACTGGGATTGTACTCGGCAACTATCGATTGACTCAAGATAGTTGTCAAGTCATCTAAATGAAAGTCTGAAATTTCTCTTGCTTCCTCTGAATTTTGAAAGGGATCCTAAACAAATATTCAATTTAAAGTCCATGGCAAAGCTTACAGCGTAATATCTTTTTGAAAGAACTCCAACGTCGCCAGACTTTTGCATATGCCTTTTGCATGATAGACCTATGAGGTCTTAAATGGCATAATATTAAATAAAAAAAAAAATACTGAAATTGCGGAAGCCCTCAGACTTTTCTGTATTCGAATTTTGGATATCAGAGTAAAAATACCAAACTCTCAGGATTGAATTTGGATTATACCACTTTCTTCTTTTGGAACTTTCTCCAGGGGAATTTTTCCAGCGATTCACGGCTTGATAAGCATAAACCTTTGTGAGAGATACTTTGAATGGTGCAGCTGACTTAAATGCTTTCGCTGCGGTTTTGAACAGAAGATTCATCATCAGAAAGACATTTAATTATTTTTTGATACTGTAAACAACTTCAAATTTGGGCCTGAAATTAAACTTGATTAAAATCAGATTTGTTTTCCAAATGGAGGGCTTCCCAATATATCTCGTCAAATGTTCTAAGATAATAAAAAAGATCAAATTTTCCATATCATTTTTCTAAAATTCCCAAGTGAAGCATATTTCACAATGGAATTCTGAGAGAACTTGAACTCATAATGAAAATATGTAGCAATTCTCTGAAAAATGTGCAGCATACAAAAAATGAGAGAAAAAAATCGAATTTTCTAGGTGAATAGCGCGTAGCGGCCTCAACCTAACGTTTTTATAATTTCATTCTTTAAGTATGTATTGTTCATTTATCGTCATGATTTCAGACTTGTATCTACACTTGATTAAGGCAGATACTGGATTGAATCAATTATAAAAACTCTTTTAATCGAGAAGATTCGTCCATGCCTGCTGCAAATTAATGTCTTTCAACAAAATGATTTAAATTCTCCAAGTATTTTCATAGAATCAAAAAAAAATGAAGTAAAATAACTTTAAAACTCTCAGAAAACAACTTATAGATGAAAGTTTCACAATTTGCACGTTGCAGAGGCAGCATTCTCTAACTAGTTTAGTTATCTAGATAGCTGTGCCTGTACGAATTATTCAGAACTTGCACAGACTTGTTCTATTAAGAATAAATAAATTGCGTATTCCTCTTTTGAAAATTAATAAAATTCTTATACGTGTACGTGTTGTATAATTAATAGGTAGATGAGATTACTGCAGTTCACCAGTCTTCATGCTTATTTTATGAATCATTTTCACAAGCGAGGGTGCAAAAGAGCTTCTCATCGAAGAATTGATATGAATCTTTCTTCAAAAGCATTCTTGACATTTTGAAAGAGGAAGAGAGAAATGGAGTCTAAAATTGAGATCTTTTCAATCATCTTTTTTCCAATCACTACTAACTCCACACCATGCATTCACCTTACATTCGCGATCAATGCTAGTCGAGTTAAGAGAGAGGAAGAATTAGAGGATTATACAAAGTCACCGATCAAGATCGTTGTATCCTTTTTTCAAAATCTCAAGGCTTGAAGCAGAGTGAGTATTCCATTGATTTTACCACATCGAACGCCTCCTTGGAAAATACGCAGTGGTGTTATCAATCCATGGTGGAACACCTACTTTCATTGATTTTGCTCTTTTTTCACTTTGAATGCTTGAAACATTAGCAAGATCAGACCTATATATATGTTTAGCAGATTCAGTCTTAATTCTTTAGTCTGAGCTTTTTGATCGTCTCTATTTGGTATTACAATGTAGTGTGTAATTTCAAATTTCATCTCTCCGCATTCCAATAGATGTCAGACTCACTAAATCTCGAAATTTTGAAATGATGACGGTGTGATTTTTTTGTCGAATGAAAACGCATCTATTGGGTTATACGGAACATGGAGGAGACTCTTGAAGTTTTTCACTACCCTTCAAAGAAACTTTTGTTTTAACATCTTGGCTAGAGAAAAAATATCATTGAGCTGTTTTTTTGGAATAAATTAACTAATTTTATAATTATTTGTAGAACGCTATGACCGAAGTCATACCTATCCTAAGAACCCTATCTATCTTGATTCTCATTAGAACTATTTTCTCTCAAATTTAATTTATTAATTATAAGAAATTACCTTTTAGTTTTTTTAAAAAAGTCAGCAGAAATTGATTTCAGAACAGAATTTCAGAGTATGTTCATTTCACACATCTTCTTCCCAAGCAGTAAATCGACTAATCAAAGATGAGGCTCCTCCCATCAAGATCAAAAGTGAGATGTGAGAGAGGAAAAATTGGCTATTTGACTACGAATTTCTAAAATAAATATCTCCAAATTAATTAGCAAGACTAGGTCACTTCCGTTCTCTTTTTTAATAATAGCGGAGTACTGTGATGATAGTAATGAAATTTACGGGCATAAATGCCTCGTGAAAACATAATGAATATACTTTGTTGTGATTTTTTGATTTTTTTTTTTTATTACGAAAGTGCGATTTTCCAGTATTTAATAAATTCAAAATTGGGCTCCAAAATTGTTGCTAGGGATCTTTTCAAACATTCAGATCAAAGGGAGTCCACTCATACTTGCATACCATATTTCTGTTCATAGGAAATCAGAAGGCCTTAAACGGTATTTAATTAATTTCCAAATAAAGTCAGGAGCTAAATTCTTCTCAATTCTTAAATTGAACCTGCAACACATCCACCCAGAAATAAAAAATCAAATTTAGAAGCTGACTTACAAAATACCCAATTTCTGTCCGATGTTTTTGTTGGAATTTTGTTTATTCTTCCTGTTTGGTACTCTAGGTTGGGCTGCCAAAACAGTTGCGATTATTAGTACAGATGATCTCGATGCAAAGATTACATCAGAAATGTCGAGCTTTTCTGACTCAGACATCACATTCACAATATCACCTGGATCATATAGCATTCACTCAAATTTTACGATAGCAGGAGTGCTAACTAACCTCGCTTTTGTCAGCACAGCCGTGGCTCCAAGCACACTAAGTGACTGTTCTGCTTTACCTCAAATAGGATTTTCGGACTTGGGAATGCTCAATTTTACGAATGCCCAGAAGATACGCTTTCAAGGAGTTACTTTGATCGCAGACGGCACGACTAGAATCCAAGGAATCAATCCTAGTTCTAATTATATTTTTCAAGATTCCTGTATTTTAGAAGGAAATACTCCGACTGGCAGCTCTACTTTTCTCTATGCACGCAGCTCAATCTATTTTAACTCGAGCATAATCTCAAAAACTTTGGACTCCTCCACTTTCACCGTGATTACAGCCAATTTTATATGGAATCAATCCCAAATCTATTATACAGGGTCGTCATCCTCCTATCACCCAGTGGTTTTTGTAATGGGAACAACATCAGCCGTCAATTGCGCCTCATCTTCTACCATAGGTATTTTCACGGCTAAGTTTACTGGGTTGACACTCTCTGGTAATTCAAACTCTTACCAGCTACTTGCCCCTATTATTGTGGCCAAGGAGTTATATTATGTAGAATTTCAGAATGTGTTGGTCAAAGATTTGTTTCATTCTATGAATCAACCTATGATCACACTAAATCCTACTGGTAGCATTGATTGTGGCAGCATGACTGCTCATGCTCTATTTCATTTTAGTGACATCACCACCTTAAATATTATTGACATGTCATTTACAAATAATACGCTAATAGCAGATTCATCTCGAGGTAATGAGTGGTCACCGATTCTGATTTCAAATGTCAATCAACACTTGTTCTCGAATCCAATTATATTTGATCATCTCTTTTGGACGGATTCAGGAACTAACAGGCAACTCTCAACATACCTAATTAAAATAGTTCGGGGACAGATATATAATCCTCAAACTACAACTTATCCTCAAATGGCAATCACCAATTCGAAACTTCAAGGTCAGTTCCTTCGATTGATCTCTGTTGTGTTCGACTCCAATGCATTAACTAACATGCAATCCCATCCTACGCCAAACAAGTTTGCATTATCTGGTTTACAAGTTCAAAATATCACAGTCTTATCTGGGTATTCTGCAATTGAGGTGGGCTTCCTGGATATTAAGGATGGCTCAAATTTTCGATCATCTCCATCAAATCAAATAACTTTCAGTTCATTTTCAATAAAAGATTCAGTTTTTGAGGGCATGCGACTCATAGTTCCAATCGTAAATTCAATCACAAATATCTTTCAATATTTAGATTATTCCATTGAGTTCGCAGCGAGAGCACATTTTGAAATAACTGATTTTACTCTGGACAATACGACGTTCAGTGCAGGCCAATTTTCAGGCAACTTAGGACAACTTACCTTGATCAAGATTCCAAGATTTTGCCGACTGACAGTTATAAATTCAGTCATTTCCTTTTCTCAGTTCGATTCGGTTATCGTGATTGGAATGCTTGATTTTTCTGAGCACTTGCTTGTGGTTTCTTCGGTGATCAGTAACAACCAATTTAATAACTCAAGTCTCATATACCAAGCACCTCAGCAATATTCTGCAGCTGACTACCATGCTACTTTCTTCTCCAGTTGGAACACAATGTACGCATCAACGAGAGTATTTTTTATAAGTCATGTAACATCTTCAATGAACACTCTCCTCAATTCACGGTTGCTGGTACCAAGCTGTCCATACATCTTCATGACGTCTTCCACCTTTCAAGAAGAAAATCTTACAAATTCAGCCTTACTCTCAGGAGGAAATTACAAACCATTGCTCTCAAATGAGATTTCCCAAGTGAATATGAATATCGACCAAGATATGATTACTCTTGTGTGCAGCATAAATTTGCCCCCGGCTAACCTGGCTGCAATGTTCACCCCTACTTTCCCAGGACCTTCGATTGCCCTATCCTCTCCTGTTCATTATATCAAGTTCGAAGATTGTGTATTTAGCTCAACAATAGTCGCTGAAAACAGTGCTTTTATAGAATTCAGCAATTATGATATGCCGAATAGTTTCATCAGCTTTTTTAATCTCAAGTTTCAAAATGTGAAGGGATCTGTGACAAACTCTGCTTCGAGGAATAAGATGATAATGCTATCCAACATTTTTTACGCAAGGATTTTCCAAATTTCTTTCCAAAACCTGAACGGATCTTTTGCACTCCTCACCGCCACAACAATTTCACTAGCCTTTGAATTTACGAAGAACACACTTGACACATCCGTTAATACACTAACTAGTGGAGAATCCCCAAGTGGTCTGGTAATCGTAGACTCCACATCATATTTCATAGCATCAAATAATACTTTTACAAGCATTAATAATCCAATTAATGTCTTTGCTATTGCAGAAGCAGTCGGATCTCGCAATTTATCAATTAGCAGCACACTGATCACAAACTCCATTGGAATTGGATTCGCGTCTATTAAATCAGCAACTATGTCAAACATCATAGTGTCAGAAAACTATATTTCTGATGTCAAGAATATTATATCTTCAGTTTTCGTTATTCAAGTTAATGTTCTCACAGGTTCTGCTCAAATCCTTTCCAATCAGTTCAGTAATTTAATCTGCACTTTTAATGGAAGTGCAGCCCAAAATATTGATTTTTTGGATTTTCAACTTCTGTCAAGAGACCTCTCCTTGATACCAGTCCAGTTCAACAGCAACATTTTCAAGCACATATCGCTGATAGTAACACAATCAAGCGAGAAAACAGATTTTTCTTATGCATTTGTCAGGATATCCTTTCTGAGTTCACCACTGACTTTCTCAGAAAATTTATTTGAATCAATTTCATTGGGACCTGCACTAAAATTTCTAGACTTTCTTGCAAATCAGACTCTGGTTACAAATTTAACGATAGCAAATAGCACATCTAAAAGCAGTTCCACAATCTTTTCTCTTCAGGGAAAAAATATCACATTGTCAGGGATTTCTTGGAAAAAATTAAGTGCAGTGGATGCAACAGAATCAGCTATGCTAATCATCAAAGGTCATTCCCAGTTTCCATTAAACAACCAGGTTTTGATTCAGGATTGTGAATATAATGGGATATCCGGAGGTAGTAATGGATTAGTTTCCATTTCGGACGGAAACTTTGAACTTGCTATGAAAAATATCAGCTTTCGAATGATACAACCTCTATCGGGATCTTTTATCTCTTTTGTTTCAAGCAATTTCAGTTCTTTCACCTTAACATTGGTGAATTTTTATAATCAAGGCTCTAATCAGACCATGATTCAAGCGAAGAATACTAATTTTGAGGGATCATGTGTTGTTGCCAATAATACGCTCCACGAACTGGCAGGTTCAGATGCCAATTTTTTCGTGCTATTTAACAGCACAGGAGTTGTGCTTCAAAATAACACCATACAGCCTTTTCCTTTAACATCAGCAACTCCCCAAACATTAAGCTCTACTTTTCTTGTTCAATTCAGTGGCTCAACTACCATTTCCCAAGAGTTCCGGAATCTAAGGCTGCTGGGTTCAAGCTTCTTCCAACTTGATTGTTTCGGCAGCATTCCTTTAAATTTGAATATTCTTGATTCAAATATCTCCTCCATAACCATCACCAATCCAGTCTCTAGTTTTATTTCGATTGCAGGCAACTCTGACTGTATGATAAACGCTCAAATATTGAGCAGTAATTATATCAACTTCACTAAAATCATCGGAAATGGTTCTGTTCTGAGTGCCACTGCTGGTTCTCTATTTAATGTGAGCATTACCAATAGTACCTTCGAGAATAATTCAGCTGAGTTTGGAGGTGTAATTTACTCGGATTCTCTTAATACTCAATCTCAAATCCTCCTTACTTCCTCCAATTTTTCATCGAACAATGCAAGTTTTCGAGGAGGAATCCTTTTTGCTCCGGAGGATTACGTGATCGTGAAAAACTCGAGTCTTGTAAATAATCACGCGTATATCAGTGGTGCCTGCTTTTACGTGAACGTTATTAATAAAACACTTGGCAATCTTTTCCATAATAACACTTATCTGAACAACTCAGTTATGCTGAGTAAAGATCCAGACGTTTCTAGTCAAGCAAAATACTTTACTTTTACATTCAATCCTGACGACCTATCTAAATTGTGGTTAAATCCTTCAAACTTGAGCAACGGGACGATTTTACTGACAAACGTTACATCATGGAGCCTTAAGAATGTTTCTATAGCTTTTAATGTCTATGACTACCTCGACCAAGAGTACTATGATACAGATCCCAACAACGCCATTCGCTTTGTCACAGTTTATCCGACTCAAAATCAAACAAGTGGAAGTTATAATTGTACTCGCGGTGGCTGTTATGCTGCTTCCAATTCAATAGTATTTAGTGGAGATCCACAGGAACAATTGCAAACATACATCTACTATCTCTCAACCAATAAAGAACTTCTAAATGAATTCTTTGTGGAACTACGTGCTTGTGTTGTTGGTGAGATTGTCAATACAGTCCTCAAGACCTGCACAATCTGTCCATACGGCAAGTATTCTCTGAATTTGACCGATAAAATGTGTCAAGATTGTCCTGAAGGAGCTTTCTGTACTGGAGGCAACAATATAACCCCATTGGAAAATTATTACAGAAGTTTGGTGAATCCAGCGAGCGTTCTTCCGTGCTGGGAAGGAGATGACGTTAGATGCCTCGGGGGAGCTGGGAACCCCTGTGCGACAGGCTATGAAGGGCCACTGTGCCAACTCTGCAGAAATGACCTTGGATATGTTAATCTTCCAGATGGAGCTTGCAAACTTTGTCCGAGATATCAGCAATCGGCGGCCTTTTTGGCGATTGGACTAATCTGGAATCTCTTCAACGTAGGTTTTGCTGTTTACATGAATTGGGGTAACAACAAAGCGGCCTACAAAGCTTCCATAGGCAACGAAGATATGGATAAAGATGCTGGAGGATTTATTAGACAGTTGATGACGTATTTCCAGATAATTTCAATCTTGAGTGTCTCTTCTCCGAACATTTTTAGTGGGATGAATTTTATGAAAACAATTTCGAATCCAGTCGCTTCTCTGAGTTTTTATATGGACTGTGCCTACTTAAATTTCGGTTATACGGCTGAAGATATGCTGAAAGTGAGGCTCTGGTTCTTACTCGGGACTCCTTTCATTCAATTTGCAATAATTGCGACTATGTCACTTCTTGTGAAATTGTTCAAACGGGATTTATCTCTTCGAAATCTTCTTATTACCTCACTTATCACGGTCTATCTTCTTTCCCAGCCGGCTATATTGGATGGCCTCGCTGCCTACCTCAACTGTACCCAATTAGACACGAATGACAATGCGACCTTTGTGGCGACTTATCTCAACGTTAAATGTGATTCAGGCGACTATACCTCGTTTAGGAATTTTTTCGTCTACCCAATTCTGGTTATATCCAATTTCTCAATTCCACTTTGCCTACTTGGGCTACTCTGGAAAAATAGAGCCAAATTGAATGAATATTCATATCGTATGGCTCTAGGGGTAACTTACAATGATTTCAAGCAGGAGACCTATTATTGGTGTCTTCTTCTCGTTCTCTTCAAAATAATCTTGGTAATGGTTTCTCAGCTCTTCTCCTTCACTCTGCAGACGAAATCGATTATTTTGATCGCAGTGATCATAATTTATGCTATTATATTCTACCGCAAGAACCCCTACCATGATCTGGACATGAAGAGATGTGAACAAGTCGGGATCGCTTCGTACATCATCGGCATCTTACTGGCAATGACTTTACAAGCAAACCCTAATTCTGGAGTTCAAACTGCCTGCCAAGTCCTTATCTATCTTGTAAGTATAGTCACGACGATCTTCTTTTCTTTTTTCATAGGAAGGATTTACTATTCCAGTGCTAAAGAGTTTTTCATGAAATGCAAGATGAAACTTCAAGGCATAAAAAACAATAAATCAATGAAGAAAACTGGCAAACGAACGGCTGTCCACATCAGAGGAACGAATCCAATAAAACGATCGAGTAATCAAATAAAGCTACCAAATAATCAAATGAAGAGGCCGAATAATCAAAGGAAACGATTAAATAATGCTTTACGCCTCAATCAAAACTCTAGCAATGATAATACTTTAAATGAGTTATCTTTTCAGAATCATCCTTGGTCTCTAACTCCCGATTCTACCTCTCAAAGCGGACCAAATTTTACGAATTCATTCCATAACCAGCCCGAAATAAATACTTTTATTGGCAACCCTCCGACTTCTGTGCGAACTAAGAAGTCGCGACCGAAGATTATCAGAAAAGTAGGAAAGAAACCACGATATGAAGATATATAATTCTAGATGGGATCCAAAATCTGTTAATTGTTAATTGACAAAGAAGAAAATATAGCATCTTATACAAAATATGATAATCGGATTGTTTTCTTAGGTATCGTTAGATTTTATCTTATTTCAGCATAGATTATTTTTGTTTTTTATTTACAATATTAGTCCATAATGTGATAAATTTGGCTGTTCCTTGTCTAACCGAAAGATATTTATGTGATGCCTTTCAATAAATTCCACTTTTTCACAAATTTTCTAGAGAAAGGTATAAATCACGAACGCAAAATAGGACAGAAGAACTACTACAACCAGATGGCGCTTTATACTATTAGGACACTAAGCGACAAGGTCACATGGAAATAAATTTTATTGCAAATTCCAGACATCGAGTGTTGAGAATCTAACAAATTCTATTTCAACAACCGAATATATATTCCTGGCTTATCAATTGCTGGTTTTCGAGTGTTGAGTTACTCTGATTGAGGAGTTCTTGATGACTGAATATCGAGGGCTCTATCTCTAAAAACATAAAATCAGTTGACTCAAATGTTAATAATCACTTTCGTTCCCAGCTTAATATCCATTCAGCCAGAGTAATGTTTGGTTTGAAAATAGACTGCCAGCGCCCCCACGAAATTTTACAACTATGTTGCATGTAGATTTATTACGATTTTATGTTATGAATGGTAATGAAATCTTCCGAATATATTTCATTTTTTCTCTATCATTAGTAGAAATAAGAGCGATGATAACATTGTATTTTTCAAGCAACTCTTCTTAATGGTAGATGAAATAAACATGGTTTATTCTCAGGATATATTTACAAAATAATCACTGACGCAACATAAACTGGGCAAGTAAATTTTTATTTCAAATAAATTTAGTTGAGAGTGCTAGTTCGATTGAGCTCCTTCAAGGGATTCTGCTGGCTTCTTGTAGTTGTCTTCCTTGACCCATCGTCTTGCGTCTTTGTTGCCTTTTTCATCATAAAACTCTTGGCTGATCTGCGTTTTGATGGTACCGTCAGGATTCATCTCAGATTGCTTGCTAACAGTAACTTTTTTTCCATTTTTGAATATGGTTGAAGACTCATAACTGGTAGCTGAGAAATCACCTTTTCCTCCTCGATTAAAGAACTTCAAATATTCTTCGAATTCCGGAATCCCTCTAAGAAGCTCATCATTTTCTTCCAAGATCAGATCAGGTTTATCTTTTTGAGCTGATTGCTCGAATATCTTGTTGGCTCTCTCAAAAGTCTGACTTCCTTTTCGGTCTGAGTTAAATAAGTCAATATAATCATCAAACCAATGATTTCTGCCATATCGATTCACCATATCTCTTCGTCTCCTTTCTTCGCTCACACCTTCTTGGCGAGCTGTCGTATGTTGATTCTTATTTGACGCTTCAGTTTCTTTGTCTGGAGACTGAGTAGCCTCTTTTTTCATTGAGTGTTGTGTTTCTTTTTGCGTAGCCAGGTCGTTTTGCTTTTGATTTGCACTCTCTTGGGGCTTTCTTTGGGCCTGTGACTTTGGAGTAGCGCGAGGATCTTCATAAAGAGCTTCAAAGACTTCATTAACTTTCTCGAAGACTCTTTGCATTCTTTGCTGTTCATATTCGAGTTCCCGAATATGCCACTCAGGGTAATAGAAAAATGGATCCCTTAGCATCATCCTGTTTAAAGGGTATCTTCCAAGTCTGGCAAATTTCATAAGGCTCATTATATGCTTTAACTAAAGTGTCACTAACGATGTTTTGATAATTTGATTATATAATGAAATGCTCCGAGCTTAAGTAACAGAGTATAAGAATTTTCTAGAGTGAGAGTGACTCACTCTGAGTTGAAAATTTGTTGAAATCATAAGCTTGGTTGAACATCAGCCACATGAGGCCAGAGAGGGTTCAAAATGCGGGGGCAAGACACGGAGTCAAATGCGAAGCTCAGTACGGCTCCATGAATTCTCTTGCCTACATCCTTTTAATCGACTGTATCACACTCACATTAACAGATCACGGTATCAAATTTTAATTTGGGGTCCAAATTTTTCAGAATTCAGTTGGGATATCCTTTGGCATCGATAAGCCTATCTCATTGATATTGCCAGCACTTTGAAGGCTAAAGAAGTGATTGGATACGATCCTTGTTTAATATTATTAAGAATTCTGCTCATGAGCAATTTGATGTAAGCTATTTCGATGTTTTTGAGTTAAAGCAATTACAAGCAGAGAAACTAAATAAACCATCTACACTAATTAACCAAACCAATATATGAACAGGCTGTATTTTATAGTGTCATCAAAATTTTCTGTTTCGAAGAACTATGTTTGTTCAATTACTATTAACACAGTTCTTTTAATTCTTTCTCACTGAAAGTTAGGATGCTCTGATCTGCGGAAACGAGGGATCGTCTGATCTCAAAGATTTTCCAATTTCATCCTTTAAAAACTTGCGGTTTGAAACACGCTCTGAACAAAATTATTTTGATACCGTTTTCTCTTGACCTGAAATACGTTAGACACAATAACAACAACAAAATTTAGACATTTCTGCAGCAAAGACAACAAAGACGGCCTTCTATGACTGCTCTAATTATGTTGCCACGTTTGAAAAACAAATTTTAGAACGAGAATAGGAAAATGAGAGAATTGTATTGCAATGTGTACATTCTGTGCGAAAATTTACGTCGCTGAGGCACCATCTTGATAATAGGACTTGAAATACTCTCAGAAAGAGGATTCATTGATAAGACCCTACTGCCAGACAGACTATTGAAAAATGCTTCTTCATCATCAACCTCACATTATTTTGTATGGATGTGTTCTCAACAAAAAAAAGAAAAAACAAAACAAAGCAAAAAGAGGATTTATATAACTAGACCATCCAGAAATTACCAGAAAATTGAATCGTTAACAAAATTTCAAAAAAGCGTCTTCATGCAATATGGTTGCAATGTATGAATTTATTGATATTTGTTAGTAGTTTTTCTTTTGATGAATTTTCGACAAGTCAAGTCGTAATTTACTCACATCATATTTACTTGGGCTCTTGTCTCTGTTAATTAGAGAATTTTCAGACTGCTGCTTCACGTTTCTAAGAACCATTTTCTGAGGCGAAATTCTTCCTGAACATGTTTCAAGGTCCAATTCATTCTCTGGATTTCCTTGATCATTTGCATAGCAAGCTGCCTCTAGATGGGATACTCCATCATCATTTTTGATATGAAAATGATTTCCATTCCAATTAGAGGTAGGTAGATGTTGCATACTTTTAGGAATTTGAGCAAAACTACTGTGGGTATGATGATCGTTTGATTTATTCTCTTTGGTATTATGGATGCTATTGCCACCCAAGGTTTGCACTCTACCTCCGATTGCTTCAATACTGCTATTCTGAGTCTTGTAAATGTCGCTGCACGTCGTGATGATAGGAGTTTCAGGTTGGTAATATCCTTTTTCAACAAGATTGTAGGGGCCACTGGACTGTTCATCCGCACCAAGCGTGTCAAAAGTGTTCAAATTTTTAGGTTGGAGTGGTGTGTTACTGTTGTTAGACTTTAAAAAGAGTGCCTCACACTCTGAAGCAACCACTTGAGTGTTTTTGCTTGGTAGTTTGCTCACGTGAGGGTCACAGTGCTGGAATTTTGTTTTCTCCATATTCAAGAGTACGTTCTTTAGCATGTTCTCTAGCATGAATTTCTCAGACGCTAGAGTTTCAATCCGTTGGTTGAGTTGATCATATTTCGTAAGTTCGTTTTCTTTGTCTAATTAGAAATTTTAAAAAGAGAATTTGAAACGAATCACTTACCAGATCCTCCATTTTTGTGGAGGCCAATCTTATCTTGAGAAAATGAGGAATCAGTGGTCACGCAGTATTTTTTCATTTCTTTTTCTCGATTCTTTTCATTTTCTGTCAATTTTTGAAGTTCTTTTTCAAGAGATTGAATATAAACGAAGTCCTTTCAAATAAAATAATTTTAGTGACTTCCATATATACATGATAAGAAACCATACCTTTTCTCGCTTTTTCTTGTATCGATAGAGCTCGTGTTCGAGCTTCTTTATATGAGACTGAAGTATCTCATTTGATTTTCTTAAGTGGGTGATTTCCTTTCTGTGCATTGCATCACGAAGCTGATATTTTTGAACAATCTCTCTCACTTTCTTGTCACATTCATTCTCAAAGGAGGTGTATAAACTCTCGCAAACACCATTGCCAGCTGCGCTGCTATAGCCACTCACCGGTTTAATACTATCTTGGTTTTTGACAGGTGTGCTTTCTGGGTCACCCTTATAACCGAAATGAGAAAGATTCAAATCAGAGTGGCTAATATCGAGCTCTGAATTCCCAACTAAACTAAAGCTATCCTGAAGAGTTTTGTTTAATGAGGAAGGATCTTTTTTCAGTGTAGATTTAGGAAGTTTCAAGAAAGATGCTTGCAGATCCGAAGATGGTATCGAATTTTGGCTCTCGTTCAATAGAGTCGGCTTACTGTACTTTTGATTAAGGCTGCTTTTTGATCGTGATTGCGGATTTTGTGTGGAAGAGGAGGAGGATGAGGCTCCTATACATGTGAAGCTCTGATTGAGATTGGTTTTGTTGGTAAAGGGATTAGATGTGATGAAGCTGAGATTGTGAGATTGCTTCGTGGCAATCCTAGTTTTAGAACTGGAATTCTTCGGCAAATGTGGGCTTGAAGATTCTTGCTGTTGAGTGAGCAATTTTTCGTATGAGCCCAACTTGGCAATTTTGCCAAATATATCGCTCGTATTAACTCTGTCAAAGTCTGCGGCGAGCTGCTTCAGATTCAGTTCTGTCGAATTTGATTTTTGAGTCTTTCCCTGAAAGTATCCGGACATCTCTATCTTAACAGTTAGAAGATAAAAAACATTGATTTATTTTTATCTTAAGTTGATAAAATCGCGGAAATTTAACGGACAGTTGAGTTGGTGGGAACCTAACATTCATATTGCGATTTGTACTTAGAAAAAAATTTCGTCACTTAAATTGTTTTTCAAAGTTGTAAAAAGAATTAACTAGTCGAGAGATATCTGTCAATATGGTTAATTCATGAAATTTTTTTCTCTATCAAGAATTATACGAGATTCCAATTCGATATTCAAGGTTGAAAAATTTTGTTGCATTATGCAGTAATTCTGGATCAAGGATGTTGGTTAGGTTTTGTAATTCGCATTCATCATATTTATCTTTTTTTTGAAAGTCACAAAAAAAAAACCAAAAAAAAAGAATAAGTCAAACTTACAGAGATAAAAGTTAGTTAAAATCACAATGAATTGAATCTTGAAATACCGAATCTCTTCATTTACTGAAAAGTTTATGTAGGCTCCTGGGAAAGATTCAAGCACTCTTTTTCCAGGAGAATAAGATTTATTCTGATATGCTGTCAGTCTTCATATGTGGGGTCTCCACAACGGAGTGGTTCAACCTCATAAATAGTAATATTCAGTTTATTTTTCCCATAGTTGACATAACTAAAAAGTTTTACTGAAACTACTTTGATTCTCGCTTTGACACAAGACAATTTTCACTGTTGTAAGATACAGAAAGTAAAATTTTCTGTTTTTATGTCTCAAAATACTTGATTAGTTATCAACTGTAAAAGTTTGGAATCACCTCGCGATCGTTCTGAAATTAAATTCGAAATATTTTCAAAGTCACAATAATAATGATTTTCCATGGCATGATATTACTTACATCTGGAGATAATGCATACCAAATAAATCGAGAAATTATTGTTGGATCTATCTAGATGATAAAATTAAGGTAATTATTCTCTCTGAGCTTTCACTTCTATGTTATCATTACATTACATTGAGGGACTTTACGTACCTTTTACTGTTTTTCTCCATCATCTCTCATACTGTCTGGAAAAAGTAATTTTGGAATTCAAATAAAAAAATATTATCTTTCATAATTTCTTTAGTTTATCATATTTACAAAAAAAGAAAATTCGCATTATTAATTTGAAAGCGTAACTCAATAAGAATGTTTCAATCTAATTCTTTAACGATTTATAATTGAAGGAGACTCTACTACAAAATTAAATAAAATGTTCGCTAGTGAAGATCAGCATCAAAATGGCTCAACAGAACCACCTTCTTCATCAAATCAAATTGAAGATCTCGAACTACATGACAATCCTAACCAAGAAAAGAACAACTTAGTTGACTACAATTCAAATACAGGCAGACAGCATTTTGGATCTAGTTTGCCTCTGATGTTTCGAGATGGAAAACCCCTGTATACCATCGGACCGCACTGTAATTCACAGCCGAATTTATTTCAATTAATCCTCTATGCATAGGGCCTCTATTTCTTTGTGCTTGGAGTGGATTTTTCGTGCTAGGCATTTTAATGATCAGATTCTTGTCGACCAAACATGCCTGGTATGTCACTCTTTTAACAATAGGGGTTGTAGGCTTCCAGCTCTATATATATTTGATGACGGCTTTGAAAAACCCAGGCATCGCCTCAAATCCAAATCCTTCAGATGAATTTGAAAGAGAAAATAGTCACTTAATGGAGTAATAGAATTGATCTTGAATTAAACCTAAATGTGTTCTCGAATAGTTTTTGTAGGCCATGTCAGATTCTGAAGCCGAGAGGGACTTCTCATTGTTATGATTGCGATGTCTGCATCGAAGGGCATGATCATCATTGTCCCTGGACTGGAAAATGCATCGGAAGAGGAAATTTGAATTATTTTTATGGATTTTTATTATCAACTGCCTTTTTTATGATTTACGGAATTTTCATGTGTGCTGGAGCAACAAATTGATGAATTTCCTTAGTCATATTTGGTTTGATGTGTCGCAGTTTGATGTTGTGTTTTCATGAGAGAAGGTGGAAATAGTCATATAAATACTTTCAGGGTTTATTAATTTTTTACTGTTAAAAAAAAAAGTTCCAATCCCCAATCTTTCTTTCTAAATCCACAAATAGCACAAATATTGTAGAATTACCCCTCTTTGATTGCACATTTGGATGCGCTTGACGATTTAAATTGATTTGTTCCAAAGCAGGAGGCTGAGAGGACTACCCTCTCTATCGGTTAAGAGGAGAAAACTCGAATGTTTGAAAAGCAAAAAGCTGATGCTCTATCATCGCTTCTCCTTAATGCGGATATTAAAGTAGTTGCAGCTATGATTTAGTTCGATGCTGCGGAAATAGGCTCCAAATATTACTAAGTAGATGAGTTCTGCTCGTTCAAAAATCTTCTGACTGTTGACTAGGATGACAGTCGCATTTATGGCTTGAAATTTATTTGTTTGTTGTTCATCTTCATTCTCATATCTCGACGATATCCGATGAATCAGTTTCTTTAAAATTTACGATCACTTTCTCATTTTTTTAGTCAAATTAATTAAATTAATATAAAAAACTCTGAAAGTCTGAAAGATGCAAAAAGTGGGTAACATTTTTGTACTTTGCTGGGTCTTGACTCTGCCTCTGTTGGCCAATGCAGACTGTGGCTATGCTTGCTTACAGTGCGACAACAGTGTATGCTCTTCTTGTCCTCCTCTCTACTACATTGTTGATGCTTATTCATGCTCTGCGAATTGCACACATGGTGTTTATAACACCACAGGTGATGGAGCAACCCTGACTTGCACCTCCAAAGCTAATTACACGCCAACTTTTCAAGTCACATCAGATCCATTGGTCATTGAGTTGACATTCAATAATCCACCAACTCTTATTCAGAGTAGCTTGACCAGCATTATCACTCTTTCTGGTGGATTGAGTTATACTCTGACCTCGACGAGTTCCAATAATTTTTTACTCAAATTGTCACCAAGTTCAAAGATTTTGCCGCGTACTATTCTTACCATAACTCTGCAGGATAGTTCCTGGAATAACTACGCTGATGGAACGACTCAATACTATCTCTATCCACGCTCATTCTCGCTTACTTTGAGTGAATATTCCCCATTGTCAGATTTTCAGTCTCAGTTTGTAACGTATTTGCCCTCATTAGTAAATTGGGGTGGAGTTGCGGCCACTGCTCTCTCGTTTTGGGCAGGAATTAAACATTGGGGTGGCTTACGGACTGCTCACCTGATATTAATGCTCTCATGTATTCAGCTTACTCAATATATAGACTTTGCTCCGACCTATTTCATGCAACGATATTTCCAAGAGACTAATATTGCGCCGATGAGATATAATTGGGTTCCTAATTTGTTCGAAGATATATTTAGCGCTGTGAATTTTAGTCCCACTAACATCTTCTCAGGTTGGAAGCCTTTATACTTTGCCAGTGTGAGCCTGGACTACTATTTCATCAACAATTTTGGATCTCAAATTTGGACTTTAATCTCTTACTTATTCCTTCTCGGTCTAATTAATCTGATTTATCTGCTTCGGAACCGCGTACCTGAGAGAACAAAAGAGATAATAACCGCAGTAAGGTTATTTATCCAATGGAATTTACTGTTTGCTCAATTTATCGCTTATGGGATAAGTTTGGCATTTACCGCTTTTTTGCAATATCAGATATTGGATCTTGCATCTCCGTACGCGATACTTTCATTTTCTCTTTCTTATGTTTTTCTCGTCAGCGTGTTATGTGGAGGTTTCTGTGTCGTTAGGTGGATCAGACTGATAATAATCGACCAAGAGTGTGGCATTCCTCTTGAACCGTCACGGAATAGAGCCATTTTTTACAGCGAATGGAAGTTTGATGGCAAACTGCCAAAGTACTATGCAGTAGGCTTTTACCTACGCTTTGTGATCAGCGGAATCCTCATAGCAACCTTGTCAGCCTATCCTCTGGTGCTTGTTATCATCTTAGTCTCGTTACATTTGATCTTCGCTGTGGGTTCTTTAATTATAAATCCCTTTGCCAAGAGGTACGACTTGATCGTAATGATTTTCTTTGAGATCCTCTTTAATGGAGCTCTTGTATGTGTCTTAGCGATGAAAATAAGGGATTTTCTGGGAAACTACGATCTAGATTTCCGCGATGGGTTTACTTGGACCTTTCTAATCCTAAGCCTCATATTCGTTTACAGTGTAGCTATCATCTCTTTCGGTGAAATCATCTATGATATCGTTAAATACTATCGTAAAGGGAAAACACGCGGGCTCAAAACTATAGAACAGAAAGCAGAAATTGAAGAGGTGGTCAGCATTAAGCAAGAAGAGGTTGTCGATGAGGAAACAGTGAAACGGGAAGCAGAGCTCGCGGAAGAAAAAACTTTAATAAAGACAAGAATGGCGAGGTTATTTAATCGTCGAGTTAGAGGTCAGACACAAGAAATCAATAATGATCCGAAGCCAATTGACGAGAATTATATTACTTTTAATACTGATGTTGGCTCAGGCAGGAAACCGACGGATGGTCTGCACGAGAGTCCTCGAATGCTCATCACAGAGACAGATAAACCTAAAAGTGTAATAGAAAGTCAACGGGCACAAGAAAGAGCCATGTATCAAGGAAAAGAAGAAGTGGGCATTTCCCCTTTAGTTAATCTTAAAAAAGAATGGAATCCGCTCCTCGCTGATGCGAGTAATGCGAACTCTCTTCAAAACTCACCTCAACCGAATACTTTGTTTCATCTTACTAATCGAGGAGAAGGAAGAGAGAACGTGTCGCATGAGTTTACAATTAATCACATTGATGCGAATACTAATCGTCAAATTATAGAAGGCGGAACGAGAAATACATTCGATATCTACAAGGAAGGTTCCTTGCAAAACAGTTCTCCAAATAATACGAGCCGTATAATCAATAATAGAGCTAAAGTTTCATACTGGAGCCCAGAAAAGTCGAAAAGTCAAGCCGTGAGCATAGCAGAGATTTCAAGTAACCCGAAAAGTAATTCTGGTCTATACTTGCCTCCGTCTTCTCAAGAGAAATTTTTACGCACTCCTGAAACTAATCATGTCTTCACGATAAAATCTGAAACTCCAGAAAGAAAATCTTTAAGGACGCGATCTTGGTTTGGGCAACAAAAACATTTTACTGAAAATCAAGAGACTGTTCTCCAAAATCGATACACGGGTAATATTGCAAACCCCATTATCGAGCTCGGTACTGTGGAGCCTTCATCCCAATTACAACTTGAGATGCCAGAGGGACGTATATTGAATAACAATATCTTCGGAACAAGCACCACCCCTTCGCGCTTGAATATTGATGAAACTCAGCATTACCCAAGTATAATAATGAACTCAGATCAGCCAAACAGAAGAATCTATTTTGACCCGCCAAAATTTGAAGAACTACCAACAGCTTCAAAAGCTTTTTTCGACATAAAAAAAGACGAATAGTTTGAGTAAGTTAGAAACAGCTTCATCTTTTGGTATTTTACTTCCTCAGAACAACCTGTATATAAGTTAATAACTGTTCATTAATCCCTCAAATACTCTATTCATTCATATTTTTTCCTTCTATTCAATACCTGATATCACTGTATTCAGCAAAATAAGTTCTTCAAACTGATCTTGTCTCAGTTTCCGACTCATAGAGCAAACAAACAAAAAGATTCGTGATTTTATGCAGCATTGCACAAAGCAATTGAGAAGAAACACAAAATTCAATGCTAAGTTACATCGAGTGTGATGTCAAAAACTCTAAATCAGGCAGATTTCGGTAAGTAGTCTAGAACAGTCAGAGTATTTATTCTGTCTTGATCGATTTTGGTACAAAGCTCAATTAATGTTGATGACGTTCATTGATATCTAAAATTAAATTAAAATCTTTACAAGGGAATAAATTCAAATCATGACTAATCAGCCAACGAGCGACACAAACCCCTCAGAAAGAGATTCAACAAAGTACTATTATATGTAAGTTGTTTCAATTAACTACAGCATGAACAGAGAAAACCCAGAGAAAGCCAAACTAAATGCGAGAGAAAAAATCAATTTCGTAGTGTGTATGATGATTTATTTCATCCAGGTAAGCTCCTCATCAACTTCAGCTAAACTTTAACTGTTCCTCCTGTAGTTGGCAGTTTTTGGGTTCTTTGTTAGGGTAGTGTCCCTTCTTTTGACCGAAAAAGGAGCACACTATTCTGATCTGGGAAAAATCTCTTTCGCTGGTTTCCCTTTCACTCTCAAATTCCTCATCGCACCTTTTCTTGATACAGTAATTGTTCTTATCTTTTCAGACAATTATCACTCTTTGTGAACTATAGTACTTTATTCCAAAATTTGGCAAAAGAAAAACGTACGTAATTCCCACTCAATATCTCGTAAAAACAAACACAATTATCAAGAACTACCTACTATGAAATTTGTTCTAGCTAGTGGTTATACTATTGTTCTCCGCACCAATTCTTGAGGATGCCATAAATAAATTAGAATATACGAAACTGACGGTTTTTGGTTTCACGATCAACCTCATCTTCGCAATTCAGGTCAGAAAAAACTTTTCACTAGTCATTATAATAATACTTTATTATATCAGGATATTGCCCTTGACGCATGGGTGGCAAATTTATTTCAAGGAAGCAAATCTATGTACGGAGCATCCTGTCAACAAATAGGCAACTTTCATTGCCTTTCTGACTTTCAATTTTTGCTCTCTTTTTTTTTTCTAACAGGAGTCAGCCTCGGGATGTTCTACGCTTTCAGCGTCTTCATCCAGTTAAATTCCGTAAAGTTCTGCAACCGATGGATATATTCAACTCCTCAACAAGTATGAAAGCATATTCATTGATTCGAAGAAAATAAAAAATGTGTTAGGAACCTGTGCTAAGCGTCACGACAAATTTTACTATGGCTGCAATTGCACTTCTGGTTATGACGATAATAATTCAGTTCTTTGTAAAAGAAGATGAAGAAAAAAGTGAGTTTACCTCAGTGATGAGAGTCTTCATCCAGGCAAATAAAAGGATTCTGGCTTTTCTCACTAAAATATTTTGGAAAGTAGATGAAGGGATTCTTCACCAATAGGAATTTATTCTATGTTATTATATTTGCAATGACATGGAGATTGGGTTTTGGACCTATCGATGAGAGTACCCAAGTTGAGTTAATTCATAAAGTAAGAGAGAGAGGGCATGCCAATTGTTCAATCTTAATCATTCAAGGGTTTTCCCAAAGAAAGTATTACGCTTATTCAGACCTTTATGTTTCCGACCTCGTTTTTGGTGCCTTACATCGCTCATCATGTTATCCCTCCGAACAGAGAATTTTCTACTCTCTATGTGGTTATTCTCACTCGATTTATTGATGTAAGTTTTCACGTTTCTCTAAATCTCATCTAATGTTTTTATTTAGCAAATAGTCACATATTATTTGGTGGAGACTTTTGATGCCTCTACCAATATGGATACAAGTTTCTACATCCTGGTATTTTGTAACATCTTGAATTCAGTTCAAAGGGGGTTTGGGTTGTTACTCTACATCTCATTTGTGAATAGGATTGCTGATGATGTAAAATACGAAATCACATTTTTACTCATCTTCATTTGCTTATAGAAAGCTGGGGGAACCTTTATTACTTTCATGATATCAGCAAACAATTTTGGATTTAGTGCTTCTCGAACAGGAATTCTCTTCCTCCTTGAAACTTGCAATTTCAAACTTCTTGTTGCATGTGGGTGGTTAATGGCAGTGATGATTATAGTAGTAAGCTACAAAAAGATGTCAGAAATCGAGAAAAAACCAAAAGAAGAGTAATCAAGCATACATCTAAACCTCTTTATAACCCACAAATTAGATTTGTTTTGTCTTACTCCAAGAAAAAAGTTCAGTAAATCAAAACATTCTTGGTTCACGCTACTTGATAGTGGAATAAAGCTTATCATTCTTCCAGAGAGATATCGAAAAAATATTACCTGTTCATTTTTTATGTAGATTCGGATGGCTATTTAGATCTAAATTTTATCCATTGTCATTGTTGTGAATCACAGTGCATGAAATTTCTTGGATTCTCAACAGAAATAGAACGCCGTGACGTTCAAGAATTTGCATATGAGAAGCACATACAAGAGAGATCTAGAGATAGCTTGTAAAGATTTAACTTAATGCCATTAGATCAAATGTAATGTAATTGACAAATTTCTAAAATAAAATACATCTGTCAGGAACATAAAGAGAGAAAGAGAGAAACAATTATTTACACAAGAAAATAGCTGACTCTCTTTCTCTCGTCATTGTATCAAGGAATGAAAAGCAAGACTGGACCTGGATTGTAAACAACTCCACCATCCACGTCCAGCTCGCAGGCTGTTGACGATGTTTTTCCCGTCAACCTTCATTTTCCCTTTTTGGAACCTGAAAATGATTCTTCGACATTCTCTACTGCTCTTCAACCCAACGTGGGGGCATCCAACATCCAACATTGAAACTTTTCAAGTTTTATTTGGCGGAAGGAAAAAAAAACGCGGCGACATTTTCCTAATTCTCTCAAAATTATCATGGAGGACTCAAACCAACACTCGGGAGCAACTTTTCAAATCATTTCCCATATTATACAATTCTTTTCCTTCATTAATCCGACTTATTATTCCGTCATTACATATCCAATCGATATAACAAAATTTTCATGGACACATTTCCATAGCAAATGTCTCTCTCACTACCATATGAATCTATTGAATCTATTGAAATTTGAGGAGATTGGAAATAGCCTTAATGAGGTAAACGTAAGAAGCGTTATCCTCGAACAACAATCTCCCAAAAAAAAAATTAGGTATTACTCAGTGCTTCAGAGAGTTGAAGCCCTGACACTTGGCCTAATAACATATCATATTTATCAAGTAGATGTAAGCAAAAAATTTTCTGAGTAAGAATAACCTGAAACTAGGAGAATTTTCGCTTTCTTGCTTTAGCACTCTAAAATCAAAGCTACTCCACTTCATTGGTGCTGATTTTTTCTAGATTCATAAACAGGAAAAATGATTCATCTGCATCACTCAATTAATCCTCTTTTTTTCTGATTTGGATTAAGATATCGATCATTTCGAGTTTGAGCCACCATACTGCCCAAAGTATCAAAAATCACAGATCTTTGATTGGGCTTGCTGCTAAAAAAGAATTACTTAACAGTATTTGTGAAACATTCAATCAGTCAATAAATCCAATACGCTCTTTAACCAGAGAATAAACCTGTTTCCAGAGAAGTCCAGATTTAGTTCCATCCTTCTACTGTTAAGAAAGTATTTTTTTTGAATAAGATAAGAATAGTTTTCATCGCGTAGGAATTTCTGAATTAATGAGGAATATCAAAATCAACTCGAGTAGAAAACAGCAAATTCATAATAGTGACCATATTTATCCCAGAATATAAACATGATGACAGCAAAAGTGTTATGGTTACTGCCTTGGCAGACACAAACTAATTACTACAATTGCAGAAATTAAGCATTTGAAGCATTGATCGACAATCGTTGATCAAGTGAAATTTCCGTACTGTCTGTTTGAAATTTGATAAGTCTGAGGCCTAGAGGATTTTCATCAATTCTGTTATTTGACTTCGCTTTAAATCTTTGAGACTCTTCAAATTCTTCGTGCTCGAGAACAGGATGGAATTTTCCGAAGCTTAACTCCGGATTGAGTACTGTCAAATTGATCAAAGGCACCACAACTAAATTTACAATGCAGCAAATAATCCTCATCCAATTAAAAGCTCCCTGCATAATGTCTTCCCCCATAACTATAGTAACAGCAAGAACTAAATAGTTGAAAGACAAGAGCATGCTATTTATCAAGAGAAAAAGTAAGGCAAGCTTGAGTTGACTAACATTATCTCTTGGGTTCGTGAGAAGCATTGGTGCAAGACTATTCTTTTCAATGCTTTGCTGCTCCTCAAATCTTGCATATGATATTTTTATTCTGCCATTCAAAATATTTTCCAGAGAATGCAAGCATATATCGCTATTGGAACTAGCGCATGTTTTGCAATACTCCTTAGCTTCAGAAAGCTCATCGAGTAAGTCTTCAGCACTTTTCGAGGTTATTTCAAGATTTTCCAGGTGCTTAGATAGTAATGCAATTGCTCGGCTGTCAACCATGAGTGCCTTACTTCTCCACTGTCTTCTCTTCTCATAGAATAAGAAAGAGAGTCGAGGAATCGTCATGCAGAAAACGATCGTGAATTCGAGGAATCTAACAAAAAAGAATAGCGAATGCTTCGTACATGATTCTCTGAAGCTCTGAAAATATTCGAACGTCAGAATTTCTTCAGCTACGAAAATTGGTAAAGAGAATACCAATGCCTTCAGAAGCACCGAGCGAACAACAATTCTCCGCTCGGAAAGTTCGACCACTGCTGTCACTAAATTGACTCGGTTTCTTCTGAAATAATAATAGCGGAGGTGGATTATTTCAAGGACAAGGAACCAAACAAATAATGAAGCAGCTCTGAACACAGGAACAAACGCCCGTAGCACTATATTTATCCCATTCATATCAGAACCAGCAAGAGAAGGCAAAATTTTGAGTAATGCGTCCCCGTAGACAGCAGCGATCGATATCATATAGTAAGTGATAAAATTGCAAGTGTGAGAGTCGCTGAAATACCGGCAGAAGCTGTGATTGACTGGAGAATTTATCATCTCTTTGACTTTTTGATAAAATGAAGTTCGTTGGATTATCGACTGAATCAGCAACTTGAATACGCAGACCACAACGATTATAAGCAGAACTGAAGTGAATAATGAAGTCCAAAGATAGCTCGCGTTGCATCCGACGTATAAAGGGGTGTTGACATTATGAAAACTCTCACATGGTTGAAACATCTTCCTGTTTAGTGATTCAGAAATCTTGATTGAATAACCCCAACTTATTATATTTACTTGAATTGAATTGAGTCTTATTTAAATGCTAAATATAAAAATGATACTGAGGCATCCTTTCATCAAATATTAGAAATGTAATTTTTTAGTTCTGTGGAGAATCAAGGGTTTGATTAGATTTTCAACACAGATTGCAATTTCAAATTCTCTCGAAATAGCCACTATCTAAACTTGGCTGAAACTTTCGTCCACAAAGGCAGCAGTCTGCTTTTCGGTCTCCCGACAACCTTAGTAATTGAGAAGGTTCCCCGAAAATTATGAAAATACCCCTCTATTTCATCATTTGAATGGGTTTTATTTTGTTTGATTTTTTCATAGAATCTCCAAAAATTCAAGATCTCTCGACTACTAGAAACACAGAGATAGTTGCAATCAAGGGAAAATTGGATCGCTCAATAAAAGTGAATAATGTATGGCCAATCTCTTGAGACTTGCTACTTTCGCCAGGCTGACAGGTACCAACAATGAATAATTTCAAAAATAGAATCGAGCTCTTACTTCATCAAACCTCATCGTTCTCTATATAAGGATATTTATCCACTCAGCTCTCGACATGATCTTCAAACCTTCAGCAAATGATAGAAAGCAAATCGTGAATGATGATCATTTGTCTAAACGTGGCTGAATCTTAGAGGAACTTGGGAAGCTAATCTGCCTAAAACCCAAGAAGCGGCTATGTGCACTTGCAAATTTCGGTCAAGTAGAATATTTTCGTGTTGGTGAATAGAAAAAATTTCCTTAATTGATCCCTTCTGCACTATTCTCAGGAAAAAATAACTGCATATAATTCACGATATCCCTAAAAATACCTTAACTTGGCTGACTAAATCTGCAATTTGAACCTTAACAGAAACCCACTCCAATCTCCGTCAAAATTTTCGAAAGATAGACCAAACAAAATATTCTATTGCTGCTTCAGTGAAGTATCAACAAATTCATTCGGGTTACATGAAGAGTTTCTCTCAACCTCACCAAAGAAATGCACAGTATCATATTGTTACTGACTCATCTGCAAATTACGTCTTTTTAGAACTAGCTAAGAATTGGACTTGAGAGTTTAATTTAAAATCATCGTAAATATTTTACGATTCAGAATCGAAGGCAATAAAAAGAATATTCAAATACACAAGGGACAATAAAGCACGAGATCAATGCTCTTTCTTTTTGATTTTTCATTGACTTTTAGGAACAGAATATCGGCGGTCTTCAAGAATTGTCCAATTCGATCGTTGTTCGCAATCTCATTCATGCCTGTGCATTATTTATGCACATATTCACTAAACCTTTATTCTGAAGAAATGTTCAAATTGATGCTCATCACATGCACATTCTTGGCTCTCACATTCTCTATCAAGAATCCACGCTTAATACTCATAAAGGTAGTCTGCTTCGCATACATGGGGATGCTACCTGTGCTCTTATTGATATTTATTCCCGAACATGAAATTTGGGCTCTTTGTGTACATTTTCTTGCGATAATGTTCATGACAATTTTGGAGGAAAGTCCATCACTCCTTCTCGCTTTATCAATTACAGGCAGTATTAGCTGGATTGCATTCTTGGTCTGGCTGAGTTCAAATGTTGCTCAATTTGAAGAGAGAAAGGTAACAATATTTCACTAATTGACAATTTACTATAATTAAAGATGCTCCCAGTCCTATGTAACATGGATACAAGGTTGCAGTTCTGTGCAGGGCTCATCTTTAGCGTGATAATAACCGGTATGTTTACGTTCGAAAGAAATCGGGTTATGGCTCAAAGAAATCACTACGAAAAAGAACTTGTTCAACTCAACAAAAGGCTGGAAGAAGCAAATAAGCAATTGATAAAATCGAACGAAGACCTCACAACGGCTCTAGGAGAAAAAGAAAATTTCATTCTCAGGTTTTCACATGAAATCAGAAACCCCTTAAATAGTCTCCTTGGAAACGTTGACCTGCTTACCGAAACCGTTACGCAAGAGAAATGCTTAGAAATGCTTCAAGATGCAAAAGTGTGCGGGGAAATTCTATTGCAACTTCTCAATAATGTTCTTGACACTGCGAAGGTAGATTCTCATCAGTTAGAAGTTTCTATTGGAGTATTCAGCATTAGAGAATTTATGGAGAAAATGTGGACGGTCTGTGCTGAAATCGTTCGTAAGAAAAATCTTACTGGTACTTTGTCATTAGCTAAGAGCATCCCGGAATATTTGGAGTTTGACAAACATCGGCTCATGCAGATAATGATAAATATGATCTCCAATGCAACCAAATTCACTGATAAAGGTTATGTTAAAATATACACCGAGTTTATTCCAGGAGAAGAAATTGAGGATGCTCAAATGAAACCAAGGCATCTCATACGAGCAGGCGCCTCAATGTCAGATTTTGGGGTTCTAAACGGCGGTGAATACCCGAACCCGAGAGAATTTGATGAAAGGGAGAACCTCAAATTCGATTCACTAACTGTGGTTTCTAAAAAATTTTCGAAGGTATCCAATGATTCAGAAAAACAAAAGGGCGAGAAAAAACCAGAAACGCCAGGCTATCTCCGAATTGAAATAATTGACTCTGGATGCGGTATGACAAGAGAACAGACAAACTCCCTATTCAAAAAATTCGGGCAAGTGAATGCTGAATCCCAGAAGAGACAGATTGGTACAGGGCTTGGGCTGTGGATTACGAAAGAGCTTGTGGAAATTATGGAAGGAGAGATTGAAGTTTACTCGGCATTGAATCATGGAACTTGCTTTGTTATTATGATCAAATCTCATTCAAGATCGCCAGTTCCTGAGATCGAGAGAAGTTCAGCAGAGCTAGCCCGATTTCAAGGTTTTTCGAAAAAAAATTTAAACTGTATGATCGTCGAAGATATTCCATACAATCAAGAAATCAATCGCAAATTTCTCGAGAAGTGCGGCATACAGAACATTTTTATCGTCTCCAATGGAAAGGAAGCCTTCGATCTTTTTAAAAGTAAGCCACAAGGATTTTTCTCATTCCTCCTGATGGATCTTGACATGCCTATTCTCGATGGGAAGACTGCATGCCAGATCATCAGAAATTACGAAAGAGAGATGGCTTGGAAACCTTGTAAGATTATAATTCTTACAGCGTACTCCGAGGCAAATACAAAGGATCAGTTATTGGATCCTAATGGATCATACAAAGCTAATTGTTTTTTATCAAAGCCAGCCAGTTTCGATACCATCCTCAAAAGTCTGATAGACCTTGGTTTACTTGTCGGAGTCGAAGATGAGCAGTCCTTAGTGACAGAGCAAAAGAAGAAAAAAGTGCTCATTGCTGAGGACGACATGTTCAACCTTGACATGATGCAGAAGATGCTCAGTACTCTGGGATTGGAGTGCTTGATAGCCACCAACGGAGTAGAAGCCTTAAAAGTTTTTGAACTCAATCACGACGAAATTCAGCTCATTCTTATGGACTGTGAAATGCCCCTCATGAATGGATTTGAAGCCACCAGAGAAGCCACAAAAAAAATGAACGGCAAGTCTGTAATAAGAAAAGTCCCTATTATTGGACTCTCAGGTCACTCAGGAAGTACTTACGAAGCGAAAGCTAAGGAGAGTGGAATGGAAATGCTCCTCACAAAGCCTATCTCCATAAGCCAATTGAGATCCCTTTTCAAGTCAGAAAATATTCTTGATTGAGTGAGATAAGGTTGAGACCCGCTTTACTTGTACCAAAGGACACAATACCCTTTGGTTAGCGCATATTTTGTTTAGTAATTTAATGGAGAGAAGAAATATGTGTTTTTTTTAGATCTTCTCAAAATTTTTGCTCCGTTCTGATTGCGATGTTTTGTTTTTTCCCTCCCTCTCTCTTCCAAAGTCTGGATAATATTGGTTTCTCATTAAACTGCTGGATTTTTTTTTTTGCTGGCTATGAATATGACAAACATTCCTTCTCTCCTCTTCTAGAGAGTGAGTCTCCATCCACAGAGTCTCCTACATTCTGCTTTCATAGAATGTGAGCTTAAGAGTTGCTAAAAAAATGGGCTTTGTTTTTTGAATTTGAGCGAAAAAAAAAACTGCTATGATAAATGGTGATATAAATCAATTGAGAAGTTAGTTTTTCAGCTTTAGAGCATCTCCGGGAGAGTTCACTTTATCCACTACTTGGCATATTCGATATATTGAGAGTTTGTAGTCATAAGTCAGATAAAAAAAAAAAAGCATTGATATATTTAGATCAATCAATAATAGATACTCAGATTGGGCCACTCAATAACGACGACTTATTTATGAATTGGTATGCTAAGAGAAAAATAATACGTGTCAGGTATTTTCGTAGACTACTCAAGAGTCGTGTCACTCAAAATATGACGGAGTTAATTTCGAAGATTCCAAGAGGGATTCGATGGCATTGTCAATGAAAAGACTTATTCCCTTTTGTTTCTTCTGTCAAAGAAAAGAGTGAACAAATTTAATTAATCATGAAATTCAGCTTCGTAAATAAAATGAGCATTAATAATTTCCTATTAAATGAGACATTAACTACAGGTTTTATCAGTTTTCAAAAGGTGAAGCTATTGATGAGATCTCTCTTCTCTCTATTCTGTCTTGATCAGTAACCATAAAATGAGGAGGACTTCTTAATTTGGAGTTTTAAGTTTCTGGTGAAATATCAAGGCACCAAAAAAGTCAGTGTCTCATTACAAGTAACCTCTTAAAATAGCGCATGAGGCAGGTTTAATTATTCAGAACTAAATCCAACAGAATAAAAGGTTCTCTCATAATGGCAAATTTAAATGCTTTTGATCTCTTTCATCAGAAAGTAAAGTTGAGCATTCGAAATTCTGATAGATTTACGACAAGTGCGGGTTCAATTCTGACTCTTATCGTTATCATCATCACAATTTTCCAGTCTCTATCGACACTTCAAGATATCTTCAATCATCAGTCTCCCATTATTACAACAGAGAGAGCAGTTCTTGCCGATCCAGGTCATCTTGCCCTGAATTCATCGAATTTTGTGTTTGCAGTCAGAGTCCAAGACTATGGCTTCAATTTATCTTCTGCCTATGCGTCTATTAACGTAACCCTTTGGAGCTACATTCTCCATCCCAATGGCACCATGAATAGATTCGTAACTTTCGTGCCTTTGAAGAAGTGCTCAATTGAGTATATGAAAGGCTTTGAGAAGGAATTTGTGAAACAAAGCATAGACCATGCCCTATGTCCTACTATTATGGAATATGACATAACCGGGACCTATAACGTAGATCGCTTTGATTTTATTCAAGTTCAAGTGCGTACTTGTACCAATAGTTCCTTACAACCTGATATTGTTTGCAAACCCAAGGAAGAATCAGAAGCAATCTTGAAAGAATTAACCGTTGGTGTTCAGCTCTTTTTCTCCAATTCAATAATTACTCCAACAAATTATACAGATCCAGTCGAATACTATATGTCACAGCACTACTGGTACACTCGGCCTGGAAAGCAAACCATTGAAACGGACCTCTTCCTCACTCAGCAAGACATAATTACAGATGATAACGTCTTTTTCGCTGGATGGGGTAAACAAACGCTGACAACCTACCAATTAGACCTTACAGAGGAGAGACCACAAACGATTGGAGTTGAATATCTAGATGATGATGATAGAAGTTACTCATTTATTAATATCTACATGAGAAAAAGTCACTTCCTTTATACAACCAAGCGAGTGTTTCCAAAACTCCAGCAAGGACTAGCAACAATAGGAGGTATTTTCAGTTTAACAGTCGGCTTTTTTGGAGCGCTTGCCATTTTGTATACAAATAGGATTTATGCACTGCAGATAGCAAATGAACTCTATGAATTTGATTTGCCAAGCGAAACTCAGAAAGATCAGAAAAGGAGAAAATGTTGTCGCAAAAGAACTTCTCATAAAATTTCCAGCTTGAATGACTCATCATTGAAATTGAATGATGAACTAGGGGATAAAAATGAAGTGGGAAAATCGATTTATATGAAAAGATTTTCGAAATATGCGCAAGGAAGTCAGAGGAGGCTCAATTATACTTTCTGGGATTTTCTCCTCAGTTTTGTCCCATTTTTGAAGAGGACCAAAGAGACGTTTCTGAAAAAGGCGATGGCAATGGTTGGAAGAGATATTGATATTTTACAGATAGTGAGACAACTACAAGACGTTGACAGACTTAAGAAAATATTGCTAGACCAAGACCAACTAACTGTGTTTTCTTACTCACGACCGCCTTTAGTAACAATCAATGAAGGGTCTGAAAGTAGCCAACTCACAGTTGGTTCAAAAACACAGCTAGATCAGTATTCTAATATTAGAGAGAATGAATCTCCGAAACAATCCCCCGTGAAAAAGAAAAAAGCGAATCGGGTACTTGGTCCTTTTAAGGATCAGCGAAAGAATCAAATATTTGAAGCTAATCAACACTATAATAGCGTGTACCAATTTGCAAGGCTTTTTGATAGTTATCGTAAACTGATTAAAAATAACGATCGCCTCCCTGTCAATCTTAAAATTTTGAAAATGATAGACCCCGAGATGCATGAGACTCTGTTTAATCTGCAATTAGAAATCAAAATGAATTCGAAAGCAGCCCGTGAATACTATAAAATGATTGGAATGAAAGCCTTTGAAGATTTATTGTTTAAAATCAGATTAAAAAGGCAGGAAAAAATGAGTAGACTTGAAGCTAGTTTAGTAATTGCGAGCAGAATTAAGGAATTCTTAAAGAAAAAAAGAGCGAGCAAGCAACAGCAACAGCAGAAAGCGCCACAACCTTCAGAGATACAATCCCCAATCAGAATTAATCTTAAAGATGGAGAATCAATCCAAGATCAAATGAGATTTGCCCAAAACAGCACTGAAATGGCTGGAAGCCCTTTTGAAATAAAGTTGCAACCTCAAAAGTGCAATACCCTTCAAGACTCTTCAACTCACCTCAAAAAACTACCCAAGATAAATAATAATGTCGGGATGCTACCGCCACTTATAGTAAAGAATCAAAAGCGCTTAGCTTCTGAAAGTTCTACGTTAAAAAATCCCCCGCTGCCAGGCACTGTAAAAACAAAATTCCGAATGGCAGGAGATGAAATATTTAGTTCATCAGAAAAAGGCAAAGATTTTACCGAATGGTATGGTATTCTTTGAGGATGTTCTTATAATGAATTAATTGAGTGAATTTACATTCATTCATCACAATATTAGTGGTACAGATTTTTCTCGAGAAATTTATGAAAAAATCTCTCAAAATAACCAATCCTATTTAGAAACATCTTATGATCTGAACACTCACCGTTGATTGATTTTTTCAATATGATGGCTAAATGCGTTAAGTTGAAAATCACGGTTAGAGTCAAAATGTTAATTTTAAATTCATCGAAGTTTGTCGGTTATATCACTACAACTTTGATTTAATTTACTGATCTGGCAAGCCATGAAATTTGATATGTTGGTTTAAGTTTTCAATGATTATTGAACAAATACAATCGAAGAATGATCTCTTTCCGTGGTTTAGGAAGAAGTGAATTTCCTGGCTTAATATTAGATGAACATAAGGCATATATATATCTATCCATTCCTTAAGATATGAAAAAAAAATAAATGATTTTACATGCAAATGTCGATCAAATTAACATTCACAGCTGGCAGGTGACTCATGAGAGGGAAACAATTTTAGGAACGACTCTGTTGTATTGCAATAATATAGTTGAACACAGGCGGTTCATTTGTTGTTGAGAGCAAAAGGAGTATTCTCTCAATAAATCTTATTCAGAAGTGTGGAGAAGTGCATGCAATACTATCAGTGGGATAAATCTTAAGAAATAATCTCAAAAGAAAAGCGAGAAATTTTGTGTCCATTTATCATATAAAAATACAGAAGACACTATTTGGAAGCCGAGAATATTGAGAAAATTTCAAACGTTTATTACGAAAGAAAGTTTATTACAACATTGAATTCTTTCTTATTTCAACGCTCGCATAAGTGTACTAAACAATCAAAGTTCTGGGACTATAAGTGAATAACTTTCTAACTCGAGATTTGTTTATGACTGAAGCTGTGGGAGTGTGAGACCCAGATTTCAGATTATATTGGATGAAATCGGCTTCAGTGACCACAAGAAGTTCGTCTTAGAGTCAATAAATTAGTAGCCTAGTCGCTCTGGCTCTCTTTTTGCACCAAATTAGCATCAGCTTTTTCTTGAAGAGGGCTTTTGCTCTTCTCACTCTCTTGCCATCGTTGGAAATGAAAATTTCTCATGAATATCCAACTTCTTCTTCTTTTTGAATTTGCATTTCAACTTTCAGATAAATCACCATATCCATCATCACTCAATTTTTTGAATGCCAGTTGCCGCTTAAGGTGTGCTTTTTTCGGTTTACAAGCGGCAAGCTTATTAAAATCTTTAATTTATTTCAATCTGGAATATCGATTTGTTTGATCGATATCTTTTGAACTATTTTCGTTTTCATCTCTTTCTTCTCAAAGATTGCGCTTAACTGTAAATAAGAAGATAGAATCTAACTCTGCGCACTGCTTTATAGACTTGTCTTGATTGTTGCTTGTAATGGCACCCAAGCTTGAGAGATGAATAGATTTTTAATCGCTAATTTGAGCAAGGTGGACATGCTGTATTATCAGAGAGTCAGAAATTCTTTGAAGTAACTAACAGATAACGCTCGTTGATCCTTAGAAAAAGTCAGCACGAGTTTGTCGGATTTTGAGTTGGCTCATTTTTTAATCCCTAATTATTTTGAATTAATAAACTTCCTTAAGACCGTAACCCATGGCGGTTGATTAGGTCATGATCTGTTTTGGCGTGGTCTGAAATCCCATTTGATTCTTTTGGATAAGAAATCCCAATGTGAAGGAGATAAGTGCTGCTGTTTTATCGTTGTTACTGCTCAATATGGAAATTCATAGATCAGTTTATTTTCGAAGTCTGGAGTTGATCTTTCCAATGTGATTTATAAATCCTGCTTCCATATCCTTTTTAGTATAATTCCTGGGTTAATCTCGAATAGCTTTCATTTCAAAAAGGTCGCTAGATCTAGCAACTTGCAATAAACTTGATTATCTTGTGTTAACATTTGTAGCTCCATCACCAAACGCTGTAAGTAGATCTAAAAAGTGAGAAACTCAACTCTGGGCTAAAATTGGGCTACAACCTTATCAATTTGAAAAATCTAATTTGACATGATTCTCCCTTCTTTATTCTCCCAAGATTCAATTAGAAATACATGTGTTCTGATGGATACTAGTTTAAATACTGCGGAAAAGAAGCTGCTGGGGTTATTTTGAATAAGAATTTTAGCTCCAAATTTTGGCAGATAATTTAGGTTGCCCGAATTTATAAGTTATGAGTCAGAAACGGGAATAAATTTTTATTCATGAAACTTTAAGAAAGTTAACACAAAGGATCAATTGCTTTTAGGTTAATATAAGTCTTAAATTGGTCATATAATATAGATTATAAATTTGCTAAAAAATTTCTAAATTCAAGTGCTAACAAAAATTTTTTCAAGTTGCTCCATTTGGCAGGTGGCCTCCATGCTTCGAAAAGAATCTCAATCGAAAAAACATACCTCGAACTTCCGGCTCGCTGGGTACCAGCTACAAATTTTAGGATCATGATATCATAAATGTTGGTTGAATAAGCAAACACAATCTGATCCTTGAAATTTTGTAACTCTTGACTGCCCAAGTGCCAATCACTCGAGGTGTGCTCTATTCGACTGTGCTGGAATTTTTGGAAGTAATTACTCAAATGCTAATGATAATGGTGTTTCTCATCAAATTGAAGATTTCTACATGAAAGACTTTATATGACTGTGTATTTGATACAACATTGACCTGTGTATGATTATGTACAAGCTAATTTTTTTTTCATTTTTTAAAGTTAACCCTCTCTGGTGAGACTTTGAACTTTTGACAGAATAAAGTCTTTCACCTCGATCAACAGGAACCAGCAAGAGTTAAGTCAAGAGCTTCTTTAACATCTCGGGCTTCTCGATTGTTGATTCTTTCAGTTTTTTATCTTCTTCTTTCATTAATTTTCCTGGTATATTAGTACTATTCCAGAAATCTATCTACCAAAATAATTTAAAACATTCTCGCTTCCTTGGGATTTGAACTGAATGATACTTAGTTTTGGATTTCAAATATTGTAACTCTTAATATGTTGAAGAGGTTATATTATTGCATGCATTAAAGCTTCATGGAGTTCTAACAGAAGTGAGAAATTCAAGTCAGTAAATTCATTTGAGGCAACAAATCATCTTCAAATACAGCAAATGTGTGTACTCTAAGCATAAATTTGGTGTGTAAATTGTATTTGAGGAAGAAACTATAAAAATTTGTTCATACTGATCTCAGATTAGAATGTGCGTACTCGATCAGAAGGCAGACAAACCATTACACGCTAACTTAATTATTGAGTGTGAGTGAAAATACTTTTTCGCAACAAGGAATCAAGATATGCAGCAGCATATAAACAAAAAGAGCAATAAATCAAATCAAACTCAAAAGGAAAAAATAAAACAATATTAATTTTTATACATAATATATCATAATTTAGTTCTATATTAGAGTTAGATCTGTGTGTCAGATGGTTTAAAAGACGATCATTGACTAGTTAGCTTCAGATACTACCCTTCCTTGCTGACTTTGGACAAATATTGCCGAGGAATAAAATTCGGAAAGCTCTAGAAATTCGTGAATAGATTTGACCCTCCAAATTGACTCTGCTGGGCATGGCCTAGTAGAGCATCAATTGGTTCCACATTGCTAGATAGCCTACTGGCAGGATTTAGATCGAAGTATGATTTCACGGATTCTTTCGGTTGTTCGTTTCTGAGATCTTTTAGGGAGTTGGAAAGGTTTTGGGGGTCTAACTGTTTCTTATCGGCAGAAATTTTCATATTTGCAAAATCTTGATGGAGCAATGCTGCATTGGGGTTGAAAATATTTGCATTGGTTTGGGAATTAGGAAAGGCCAGGAGGGGGCTATTGGGCCAGAGATGTATATCGCTTTCATTAGAGTTCAGAGAATTAAAAGTTTGATGAAGATTTTTCTGATTCAAAGAATTCACAAAATAGAGCTCTCCTTTAGTCATATCTACTACAGCAAACTGTAGTGCGTTCTGTCCAACCACCTTATTCACTTGGTCATTGAACTCTTTGAGACTCTTCTCTCTCAGGATGAGGCTTCCCGAGTCTTGAATACCCATAGGGACTAAAGGGGGAATAGTTAAGATTAATGGAATTTCGATTTATTATATACAATAATCGGAGGAATCTTCAACAGAGTTTTCTTTAATGATTCCCAAGGGATTCCCGGGCTGTTTGGACGGAAAACTTTTCCGTAATAAAGGAAGAGATTTAGTCAGATCGTCGGATTTTTTTGGAGACTCACTCATTCTGTTAAAAGAATTTACACCGTTACTCCTTTGTGAGTTCCAAGTCTTGTTTTTGCTGCTAAAACTTCCTGCCATATTTTGATGAAGGCTGGAATATTCGTCAAGAAGACCGGTCGTTTGCTTGTTGTACTGACTAAGAGAGGAATTTTCTTCACTCTCTAATTCTTTTAGTAAATTCATTTTATTTAGCAGTTGATTCTCGCTCTGATTGCTCTCACTGGAGTAAGACCTTCTTCGTTTTTGGAAGGTCGGCTCCGACAATAAATTTAATTCTGTGAATCGACGTTCGAATGAAGTAGAGGTATCTACATGCTCTTGCTTTTTATCAAGAATCCCACCATTACTCCCAGTTGAAGACATATTTTTCACAATAAAATCAATGATCCTTTGTGTTACTTTCCGCTCTTTCTCAGCTTGATTGTCAGATTCTGAGTTGACTGACTGAGTGGATTGATCATACCCCAATTCATGCAAAAATTTCTTATATAATGAATTCCATCGGTTCTTTACTGCATTTTCAGTACGGTCTCTCATTAGTTTTGAGATATCAGCCCATTTTTTACCGCCAACACTCAAGAAGTACTTTAACATTCTTAAATCTTCTTCATCTGTCCAAGGTCCTCGGTTAATGGCCGGGTCAAGGTGATTAATCCATCGTTCTCTACATTGCTTTCCGTGACGATACACTTGGGAGTTGCAGCGGGCATTTAATTCGGCAGCAATCTCTTTCCAATGGTTTCCACGACCTTTTTCTTTCATGATCTGTTTCAGCGTATCATCTTCATGTGGCGTCCACGGAGCCTGAGTTAGTTTAGTTTTCAAGAAGCTCAACCATTGCAATTTCAATTGGTCTACTTTTCTGCCAGGATAGAAGCTCGTGATATAGTCCCAGTTACTGTCATTCTAAAATAATTTGATAAGTGTTTAGAATTTTTAAGAAAAAATAAAATCTTAGTGGTTATAACGTGGAAAATCAGAAAAAAAGTTAAGCTGGTGGGCAAGTGAAAGCAAGAATGCTTGAACCCCACATAAGGCAGCTGAAAAGAAAGGAGAGAAAGAGGAAAATGAAGAAAAGCAGCAGAAATCTTCAATTAAATAAATTTGTTACCAGTGAAGTGAAATCCTTTTCTTCAGCCCTGCAAATGTAGGTGGCTATGGATACAAGGAGAAGATTTTCATCATCATTCCAAGTCCTCCTTCCAGGTTTCACTGTGAAAGCTGTTCGTTGAAGGATTTTCTCATAGTAGTCACTAATTGTGTCGGCATCCAATACTTGATCTAATTTTATTAGCAAATCTTTCTTCAGCTCATTAAAGAATGGCTTTGGGTTGATTTGAGCCACATATTTCCGGTGAAACTCATAAAACTTTTCTCTTAAGCGCTTCATAAGAGCTGAAAGCTCTCTTTCGTCTCTAAATTTGACTTCTTCCTCTTCTTTCATGTATCCACTCCCTTCTGCTTTGAGGTCAATCTTAGTACTTTCGTTACCTTCGTTTGTTTTAACTAGTCAAAAGTCACTTGTAACTTATGTAAAAGTATCGAGCTATACTCTCTTTGAATAGAGGACTCTGAAACAATGGTTCTCCATCGTCATCAAGATTTCCTACTTCAGAGCGAAGTCGTTTGAGAGACATAAACGTTAATCTTTTTAGTAATTATATATCTAAGTATCGCCTCCAGGAATTATTCATATTGAGCGAAAAATACTAACAGAAACGCTCCTCACGAATAGACTCAGAAATTTTTCATTACTGACTTAAACGATAATTTCGAGTTTCTGATTATTTTTACGAGATAAAGATTAGAATTTTATTAAAACTGTTAAACGAATTAAATGAAAATTGCTATTACAAAACCATAACTTTATAAACTTTTTTCTGCTTCTTCAAATGGACTCCGTTTTTATTGTTGTAATGTAATATTATGAATGATACACCCGGCTCTGCAGGGTAAGTAGCTTTTCGTTTCTGTCTACGCATGGTCATTCCATGTGTTGGAGAAAATTATGTTAGTTTCATGCAAACTTGAATGGATTCAATAAACAAACACGCAACACAAGCAAGTCAGCAAATTTAATATTCTGAGTTTAACTTATTCATACGACAGTGATATCAAAACACTGCAATTGCCTTATTTTTGAAAGTTATCGCACTCTCTGATAAGATTTGGCGAAATTAGAGGTCTTTAAATTTTGGTAAATTTATGGGAAGGTTTATTTTCGAAATCGATGCCAAATTTTATCAGTAATTTAAGCTCAACCACAGAGAGAGGGACCATTGAATGAGGCACCTTATTTTTGATTACCTCTTATGGTTTGAAGAAAAATATCAGAGTAGGATAATTCTCAAAACAGTGTTGAAGATGGGCTTGATGCTTCCTTATATCAGTGTCGATTATTTAACACATATTTTTCGCAATTATTCCTTTTATCTTTGGCATGTTTAACGCTTGGTGGGAGAGGAAAAATAGAAAGGGCATTTTTGAAGATCATTTGCCATCGAAGGATAAATCTACGCTTTGAATAAGAAGATTTGCACAATATCTGTGGCTTAGTGAGAACATTGCAACAGTTCTGTAGCGCAATATGACTTAATATATTTTATGACCAAAACTTGAATTTGTCTTTAATTTTGTTCCAAGTTGCAAAAATCAGCATTGATAATCATACTCTTTGTGTCGAACTTACAATAACAAGTTTTTGTTGAACAAGAACGAATTTCTATATATATATACCTCTCTCTATTAAAATCTTTTCGAAGAGCTTGACTTTATGACGATATAATTCATCATAATTCTTGCACTTTCTAATTGAAATTCGATAGCTAAGGTCAACGTACTGAATTTAATAGCCCCGAAAGAAGCAGACTGACATAGCAGTATCTAATTTTCAAATGATTTTAATTGAAGATAATTGCAAAATAAATACTCTCTGTCAATGTCTTGAAAAAGACTGTTTTGTCTGTATTATAATCAAATACTCTGACAGTCTTATCTTTGGTTGCAGCAGCTATCAAATCTCCATTAGGACTCCACCGAAGTGAGTAAATAGAGTCTTTGCAGCATTAAAACAAAAATATTTTATTGTAATATTTACCCGTGAATCCCCCAATTGTTTTCACAAGGTTCTTTTCTCGGATATCGAAGACTTTGATATATTTCCCTACACCACAGCAAGCAAGTAGATTTCCATCCGCTCTCCAGTCAATCCAGTTCATTACTTAGAAGCAAAGAAAGAAATTAAATTGATTTTTATGAGGAGTGCTTCTGGAATTACCACCGATTCCATCTGGTTTCATATGTTCTTTTCGTAAAATCTTTTGCTTTTCGATGTCAAAGAAATTTAGTTTGTCTTCAAAATCGACAGCTACAGTCAAAGAATTAGGGCTCCAGCGACATCTACTTTGTACCGCTTTCGAAAAGTTAGTGTCACGATGATTAAAAGAGAACTACCAGATAGCCCTTCCATTAATTTTGTACTTAATGTATAGGTATCAGAGGTAACATCACATACCAAGAAATGGCCGGAATCATCTGTCATCGCAAGGTGTTGACCTGAAGGGTCAAAACTTAAACTGTTCATTCTTTCAATTACGATTGCTACAAAAATATTAGATTGACATCAGTAGGAATGACCTTCTTTTTTAACTTACTTTTTTCACTGTTTGATAATTGTGGCCATTTTCCTTTTCTCGAAATACTGCAGGTCTCGGCATCAAATATATGATAGGTCGTAGTATTTAACACTGAGAGGAGAGCTGCTCTTCGATGCTTTGGATCACAGGCAATATCTGGGATATCTAAAATATTGTATAACTGGAATGACCAGTCGTAAAGGTTTGCTCCTTACGGCCTTTTGGGGCATCAAAATGGAAAGGCTTTTTTAGTTTTTCGTCAGAAATCTTAAAGACATCAAACCTCGAATCTTGCAGATTATATTTCGAAGAGACCAAATAGTTTGTATGAGGAATCTGCTCAACGAGGGTCCACGCTATTCCAAAGAGAGGTGTGTAGACAGAAACTATTAATCGTTAACATTAATTTCGGATACATTAATACTTGCTTGCGTTTGAGCACCTGCGAAACTCACTGGCTTTTCATCATTAAATAAGCTCTGAATTCTGATTTTATTTTCATCTTTCGTGCTCCATACAAGCTTCAGCGATGATTTTACTGAACTCTCTTTGAAAGATTTTGTTGTTTAAATGTAAGATAGATGAAATTGAATTTCTACCTAACATCATGTTATTGCTACTTATTTCGTTGGGAATAATCTTTGTGTAACCAAGTATCTCAAGTGCAGCACCCCTCTTTATTGGACTTCTACTAAGCATTACAGATAAAAGTTTCTGACTGCTCTCTGGTAGCTTCAAAAGCGTCGTTTTTAAAAGAAGATCAAAATTCTCGTCATCTTTTACTCCTTGTAAATCAGCTATCTTTCTCGATTCTATTCCACAACACTCAAGGGCGATCAAACCTAAAGAGTAAAGTTCTGAGCAGGAGCAAATATCCAGAGAATAATTCCGAGAGCGTATCAATACATCAGTGTTATTTAAAAGCTCTGGTGCAGCGTATTTGCTTGCCAACCTTTTCGAGGTCGTTTGGTTCAGACCATCATACATACTTCCATTGTCAATAAGGTTTCCTGTAGCCCAATCACCGAGGAAAAACAAGTCGCATTCTTCAACATAAGAAATGTGATCTGGATCTATCAATAAATCTCCTAAAAGCATCTCTTTTCTCAAGAATGCGAGGTCAGAAATAACGTCAGAGAGAAGCTTCTCTATTTTGATTTGTTGTTTTTTCTCCTCTTGGAAATAATGTTGGAGCGAGTTAGATCGCTTCGTTGCAAACGCAATTTTTTTCTCCTCAATGACAAAACTTTCGATCAGAATCATGTCTTGGTCTCCAGACCTCGCGCACAGCCTTAACATTTCTTGGATGAAAAGAGTGGCATACTTCTCATAGCTTTTATCGTTGAGTTTAACAATTTCTGCTTCCGTGTCAAAAATACGAATTGTAACTTTTTGTGAGGTCCTTGAAACTGCTTCATAGACACGGTAATAAGAGGTCGAAGAGATTAACTTTGCGTTGGAGTACTCATTTTTGAACTTCGAAGGAAAATGATAATTGAACAAAGGTATCATCTAGAATCAGTATTTGTGATTAAACTAATCTTGAGTATCACTGTTTTTAACGCTCGGGCAGGACATTTTTATTGAATCCCAACAAATTGTCTACAATAAGTCCTAAGTTCTCCTGCTTGAGTCAACTTACAATAGATTTTTCAGTACAGCAACAAGTGGTGTTATTTTGCTTCCTTTGTCATAGACACATCTAAGCATCCTGATAGTAAGATCAGATGTGAGAACTCTTATTTAGAAACATCTTGGAGATTGCAAAAAGTATTTTCTCGAACTATAACATAAATAGTTATTTTACTAACTATCTGGCAGAGGGGCCAAGTGAGTGTTGGAAGTCATTTTTCTCAAGAGCTTCTTGCACTAACTCAATTCTTAGTGTCTTACAATAAAGAATCTGAAATTTTTAAAGTCAAATTTTTTGAATAATTATTCCTCTTTATGAAAATGTTTCTGTGAATACAAAGAATATTTATGTTCTTCTAAATATACCATAGCGGGACTAGATCACATATACTCTGTATTTTTTAATTGCTTTGCTTTGTTTTTTGTTTTTTTTTGTGTTCACTCAATATTTTCTTTTAATGTTTTGAATGCTCATGAGCATTAACTTTTTTAGTCAGATCCAAAGCCTTACCAATCGGAAACCAACTGATATTTTCGCTTTTGATTAGTCTCGTTACGTAAGATTCGATACCATTATAGACCATCTCGTCTTTCTTCTTAAGCATGTAGAAATAATACACATAATTCCAAAGGTGATGACTCTTTTTGATGTGACCTTGGAAACGTGCTTCGGTTTTATCAAGTTCAGAGCATTCAATGTTGCAGATATAGCATTTGCTATGCATATCTTTGTCTTGAGCGGCTTTCTTTCCTCTTAAAACAGCGAATGTTTCTAAAATGATACCCAATACTAAGTTGATGATGATAATGTCGACTACAATGAAGAATGTCAGCTCCCAGATAACTTTCGTCCACCATCGCAGTCGAGTATGGGATTCGAAAGAAGGATTCAAGGTGCTGTCTCCAATACCTCCGATATTTCTTATTCCGTTGTTAAGGGTGACGATGAAGCAGTGCAACATGGAAGTGCATGTTCGTTCTCCAGTGCTGGTATCGAAATAGAGGTCATCTAGGAACCAGAAGCCGAACAGAGTATAGATGAAAATAAAAATTATTCCGAGAACAGATGTCATAATCAGCTGTCTGCCATTTGCGGTCACAGCTCGAGCCACATTTTTAAGGGTTGGGAAACGATTAATGACGTCAAATAAGTGTAGTGCATAGACCAATTCTGGACCGAAGAGCCCCAAAACAGAAATGATTAGATACAATGCCAAATATTGGAAGGTTCCGTCAGATAGGAGAAAATGAGTGTTAATCCAATGGTAAGTAAAAGTCGTCCACATATTTCCAAAATTTCTTTTGCCGTCTTTCTTGAAAATAGAAGCTTCGGGACCTTCTCTCAATAACAACTGCACTGTTTGAGATGTTTTATAAGTGCTCAAGTCCGCAATCTGATGCTCACTTCGAAATTTTTTAGCTTGAAGGTCATCATCGTCTTCATCGTACTTTTTTTGTGCTACCTGCATCAGCTTTTGCTTGTGATTAAGTTCTCTCCATTGTTTCTTTAGGATCAATGGGACTCGCAGTATCAGCCAGAAAAGGACCATGAGTCCAGCTGTGACTAGCTGCAAAACGCCTAATCCTCGAACGATTTTCAACACTTCGAGGGCACTATGCGTGTCTCCTCCAAATACTTCATAATAGGAATTTTTGAGCATTCCATTCCTGCCCGTCTCAATGGAGCTGTCAAACTCTCTATAGTATGTGAATAGAATGATCATATTGATCAAGAATGCAATAAAGGTGGAAAAATCCCTGAAAAATGTGAAACGCTTTGCAGATATTCTAAACCACCGTCTATGTAAGCTGGAAAGATGCTCCATTTCATCGAAAAGATCTTTTGCTGAATTGACCAGTCCAATTAATTTCTCATTTGGAGGGTCACGTTTCACTTCTGCCATGAGCGTTTTTCTGCTCTCTCGCGATAGGAATCGAGTCGTAGGATAAATGGGAAAATATACTTTGATAAGCTGCTCGTTGAAGATGATCTCAATACTTTCGATATTTGATTTGAAAAAGTTGTAGGCTTTATTTTGAGCTCCAACATTTTCTTTATCGGCGCCTTTCTTTAAAATTTCTTCAACTGATTTATTATGATCAATGAGAGTTAGTAGCAAAATGAAAACTCCAAATGACTCGAGGATTTGGTCATCAAACGGTTCAGCTTTGTCTTTCAAAATTTGATTGATATAGGAGATCCTTGATGCTTTGTTAATTTGATTTCGTTCGCAAAAAGCTTCAAAATCATCTGTCAATTTATTCATTAAGAAGTCGAAATCGATGCTGTGGCATATCTCATTGACAATATTCTCGTCCGTATTACCTTCAAGCAGAGAATACACTAATTTCAAGGCTTTCGTTACAGAAACAGTCAACGCCTGGGAGTGATTATCATCAATGAAACCTTTCAATTTCCTCTCTGCTTTTTTATGGAACATGGTTACATAATCCATACAGAGATTAATTATCTTTGAATTCACAAGCATACGCTGATTCTCAATGCAAGGACCTTGCACGGCTTCAACCATGAAATCCAGTATTCTATCTCCAACTTCCAAGCAGTCTTTATTTGCGAATTTAATAAACGAACCAAACCAAGCTGCAGAGTTAGATATAAAATCAAAGGATTTGATGTTTGGAGTCCCATTGGTTACTGTTTGAACTCTAAAATGATTTTGCAATTCTAAGTTGTGACCTTCACAAAACAACTGCAGCAGCCTGAAAAGTTTGACAAGAATATCGATAGCATTTTGCATTTCATTTTGTATCTGATCATCCGTGTCCTTTAATTCAGTCTCCATTCGGTCTGTCATCCTGGGGTTTAGCCCATCTGGTTGATCATTATCGCCTCCCAGAAGAGCCTTTTTCGCATCTCGAGCATTTTTTCGTATCATCTCTCTTCTCAAATCTTCGACCTGTTTTGTGATAATTTTTTTGAGAGAGTTTAGATATTCGTTTTGGACGTCTTCTTTCATGTAATCCAAAAATACTTTTTGAGTTTTTTCATTTCCGCCAAACAGTAGTGCGATTGAAAGGAGAACGAATTCCTCGAGAATGATCGGATTTGTGACATTGGGTTGCAGTTTACAAATCATATTTACAACACCAAATGCTGCTAATTCATTCTGCTTGTTTATTATTTTATTTTTGAAGCATTTCCAATCTTTGGTTTCCCACTCTAAAGCTGTCTTATTCCCGGGAACTTCTCTTTCGATGATCTTTCTGAAGATTCTCAAACCAACAGCCTTCAATTCATCATCGAGAGGGTCCTCATCTCTTTCAATGAGCTCAATCAAGGCTTTAACAACTTTCTCATATGATATTAGAACATCGTTTTCAGTCTGTTTCTCAATATTAATGATCTTCTGAACTAAATTGTCAAATTCATTTTCAATAGCGTCTCGAAAGGAGTCTTGCCCCAGATTTGCAATTTTTCTTAATAGTTTTGCAGTTGTTTCATTTTCTGACAGCTCGATAGCTTTGCCTTCTTCATCAGCAGCAGTTTTGAGCTTGGTCAGCATTGTATGATTTCTTACTCGAGTTCGGCCTATCTTTGTGTCATGAACCTTCAAAGCTATAAGACTATCTTTCGAAGGAAGCTCTTCAAGAAGCTTTTGCTGTTCAATTATTTGGTTGTGATGCTTTTCTAAGTAATGATACAGCCTGCTCACCTCTTTCTGACGTTGGTAATCCTTGGCGTCAGTCTTGAACTTTTTGACTCTTCGGAGAGTTACTTCCAGGATTTTATCGTACCCTCTAAAGTCTTTTGACTGTGGTCTTAAAAAGAACATTGATAAATTCGGGATTATCCCGTCGAAGACGAGCAATTCTTCAAATTTGCTAGCACTAATTACACCCTGGTTAGTCCAGATATCAAATGAACTCCATCCATCACTGCTTAATGTTTGTAAATCATCCACCATGTACAAATACAAATCGTTTAAATACTGGCCTCCTTCGTGGAGTATTCCTTTCTCAGTATTCAAGAAGGCATGGAACAAGAAGTACATCACTGCATATTTGATAATACAGCAGGATCCAGCGCTCTTGTAGATATCTCGAAGCACTCTTAATGGAAATAGGAACTGGCATTTGCTTTCAGTCGATGCGTTTTTTTCTTCACAGCTTACAGCCATGACGTCGAGCAGACTCCCGAGGTAATCAAGCTCTCCTGGTAGAGATACAACAGGCTTTTTTTCGCTGATTTGAGCATGATAGTTTTCAAATTCTTCACTCAAAATTTTCCAAGTTCTCTCTAGAGAAAAGTCAAATAGTAGTGTTGCAAACTCCTTTTTAGAGAGATAATTTATCACAAGAGTCTGATTTTTCTTAATCACATTGTTCCTGTACTTCATCAGTGAGTTAAATGTAAGGAGAAGTTTTCCTCGACGAATATTATGTTTCGGAAGAAGATCCAAGGTTTTGACGACGCTGGAAAGGTAATTTTCAACGGTTTCGGTGTCATCGAGAAGAGTTTTATTGCTAATAAAGAGCTCAACAATAATATTTTCAATACCCAGAGAAGAGTCCTTCTTTAGCATCTTATTGAGTGTTGGAATGTGACTAGCAACTATTTCTTGATTATCTTTATCGTCTGAAACGAATCTTGCCAAGAATGTCACACAAGCTTTCAAAATTTGCTTCTTATAATCATCTACTTGCTGCTCTTCTGATTCAGATCTACCTCTAAAATCGTCGGTCAGAATATCCAATACTCCTTGATAGATATTCAGGTATCTCATGATTTTTTGATATTCAGGGTGACGACACGTTCCGAAATCAAAAATCTCATCGACATCAGTATTTCCCACTATTCTTCGATCAGGATTGACTCCTTCCTTCGTATTTAATTCCCGTTGATCACTATGAATTTTTTCTTTCTTTAGAATAGTGGCAAGCTTCCTAATTATTTCAAGAGCCTCTTCACTGAATTTCCGAGCTGCTTGGTCAGATTTCCCGTACCACTTTTCAATTTTTTCAGCCAACATCTGAAGCCTCAATCCCATACTACGAATATTCTCGATATTTCTAACGGTTTCTTTGTCATCAACTATGTGTATTAAAGAGAGCATTTCCTTCATTGATAGCCGCTTTGTATGTTCTTCATATAGAATCTGAAACGCAAGCTTCTGAAGATCTTTGCTATCGTATAAGAGCAAATCAATCAGAATTGTCGATATCGATGTATGCGAATAGTTTTCGGTTTCAAATTGCTTGTCGGCATATACCTTTTCAATCCAGTTCTGAGGATTATTGCCTGCATTATGTAGCAATTTCTTCGATTTAATAACGGGAACTTCTTCATCTACCTCTTTAAATTCAAGCAAGAAGCGTCTCAAATGAAAATCTGCAAAGAATTTCATTATTATTTCAACGATCCTAAGAACTCTAAGTTTGATTTCCATTAGCAGAGATGTTTCACTCGTTGCTTGGTATCTTGAATCAAAGCTCACCGTTTTTTGACTGCCTCCATGGACTCCAGCAAATCCGGCTCGGATCGCGAAACTAGGACCTCGGATCTTGAGTCCTTTGCGAATTTCATCTTCGTCTGGTGTTGTTACATCTTTGAGTCCATTTAGAATGCTTAGAAGTGGACGTAATAGTTTTGAAATTTCCCCAAGAGTAGAGTAAAATCCAAACCCTACGAGGAGTTCGCAGTTTTCTAGGAGAATTGAAGTCAGCTTGTTTGTGCTTTCTTCGAAAGCTTTTTGGTAACCCTGGTCTGCAATTTCCTGGAAATATTGTTGCAGGAAATTCTTAAATTCTTCAAACCCATGGGTGGTTTTGCTGTATTTGAAAATGTCTTTACTATTTTCGGGAGTGATCTCTTCCCATGTGATTAAATAGTTGGGCAGTTTGACTCGTTGATAAGTTTGATCCAACCATAAATGATTAAAAAGTTTGGCGAAAGCAGATCGAACTTCTACTGCAAAATCTGAATCTGAAAGTATCCTAAAGCAAATTTCCTGAGTATAAATATTTTTGAGCCCATCAATTGCTATGTGGTTTCTTGAAAGACACAAGTCAGCTAGAAGGTAAATCATGCTGATAAAATAGTTGTAAATAGTGTCATTCTGATTTCTTTCCAAGTCTCGTGTTTGGAAATTATTGAGTTCTACAGGCTCATTGAAGGGTACAACATGAACATACACGCGACCATTAGAGCGCAGTTCGATACGGTAGCAGATTAAGTCTCTTGTTGCGCTATCTTCAAATATGAGTTTCGAAATTGTATCTTGGTTTTTGCTCATTGGTTCGCCATTACATACTGTCAGTGCTCGTAGTAGGTTCACGAATTTTTCGTGAGGTGACTGAGTTTTGAGCATGTTCACGAATCTTACAATCGTTTCCTGCTTTATTTTATTCTCCAATATTTTTTTATTATTATCGATGAGTTCTGTTAGAGTAGGTTCTGCGAAAAGGTCATAATTTGGATCAGAAAACATTGATTGATGAATGAATAAATCCAACCATTGGGAGGCGTACAACTCGTTAGGACGGTATTCTCGGATTGTATGTTTGATAAGTTTATAAGAAAGCTGGAAAACCTTCACCATTAACTCATTAGGAATATTATTCAACTGGTATAGCTGAAATCCAAAAGGATAGAAGAGAATATCTGTCAGGACTTCAATGAGTTTCATATCTTTTAGCATTCGTTGTCGATGAGGCCAAGTAAATCCTTCACAACTAAAAGCATCACCACTACCATCTTCATTTTTCACCACAAAGAATATCAACTGTTCCATTGTGTGCAATACTTTCTTCAGATACTCTGCAGTCAATAAAGTCATTTGCTGGGCTTTTATCATGTCCTTGAGATGATGAAGTCGCGCTAAAGCTGATGCTACGAAAAAGACGTCTTTTTTCTCATTTTCGTCAACCTTCTCGATGAAAAAAGCATCTTCTGCAGACTTCTGCAAGTCAACATATAGCGGCTTACGTCTCACAGAGAATTCAGCATCTTTGAGAGGCGTAAAATAGCTAGAAAGCAACCGAGGATCCTTTTCTGACTGCTCTGTGAAATCTTTGGTGGACTTGATTGATGCATGAAGTTGGGCTTTACCGGCATGTGAAGTGTAGTTGTTGAACGGTGAATTTTCGGATGTTTCAGGGGCAGTCCTCAAGAAAAGCTTTTGATCATTGAAAGCTAAAGCATAGGAGTTATCATGAGTAACGTCAGGATACTTTTGATACACCATTGGAATGAAATTTACACAATTTCCAATATCTCTGACTGCTTTTTCATCTTTTTCTAAGGCAAGTACAGGAATAACTCTTTTCTGATCCATTTGAACCTCTTTCAAAATCATCACTCTGCCCGTTAGAAAATGACGAAGCTTATAGCAGCTGTGAGATTGATGAGGATTAGTATTTCCAGCGATAATTCGTTCTCCGCGATTTTTCATGGTCATTTTTTCAACCTCCCAAATCTCGTTTACAGATCTTTCCTCTTCATAGTGCTCTCCGGTGTAAGCTCTCACATAAATTTCGGAATTTTCTTGATGGTAACCAATGTCCGCTGCTATAAATCCTTCAAGTCCCATATGTTGGAGTCTGATGAGGTCCCCTCCCTTGACAGCCTTTTTCTTGTCCTCATCATCATGCTTATGATTTCGGCTGTGGAACAGAAGTCTCCAAGATGTTTCCTTGTACTGAGAGAGATGTGCTTCGTATCTCATTGAATTTGTATCTATCTTTCTTGGGTCGATGGTCTTGTAAGGTTGTGGTGGAATAGTCTCTCTATTAGAAATTTTAATTGGAATATCAAGGTCTATCATATGTTCTCGTGTAAAATTGACATAGCAATTCAATTTCAAATTTTTAAGCAGGACTTCATCTTCGTAATGAATAGGATCGCCTTCCTGGCAGATCTGATATTTAGGAAGAATTCGGAAGATCATCCCTGAGCTAAAGTCATTTGACAATTCAAATTTGTAAGCTGATTTATCTGACTCAGAGGTTGTCACTTTCCCATCTATAAATAACTGTGAATCAACATGCATCAATTGAATTTCTGCTCCATAGCTCACTGTGATTCCTCTGTAGGAATGAATCAAAGATTCGTTGGCGGATTTTTCTTCTTGTGTCCGGCTTTGTACCTTTGAGAGGTTGTGGTCATACTCCTCTTTGACAGTTTCATACTTTGATTTGTCTTTCAAAAATCGCCGATACTCTTTGTGTGCTTCATAGTTTAATCTGGGCCAAATTTGAAAGACAAAATCACGGTAGTTGCGGATTAATGCCAAATTTTCTTCGCTTTGAGACTTTTCAAGGCTCAACAAGTGAAATGGCATGTTTTGAAAGAATATGCGGTTGTCAGTGAATCCTGTAGCTGACATCACACCAGTAATTTCATCATTTTGACGTTTTTGCTGGGAACCTACAAGCACAAGATAGTCACCATATAAAATGTATGGTTCATTTTGAGAAGTTGAATGTTCTGCCATTGAGCAGCAACTCTATCAGCAATGCAAATTAAATTAACTAACTTAAATTGACTTCGCACCTTTCTGATTTCTGTGGCTTAATTAAGTCAGTGAATTTAAGTGCGATGTATTTTCGGTTGAACGGAGTCCAAAATAGAGCAAATATGATTTGATTTGGGAGTTCAATGCAAGCAACAAGCTGCCTGATTCCTCTGAGTTGAGATGCTGAGACTTAGAAAAAATATCAAGACTATAGACTTTAAGCGGCAAAGATAGGCTGGCTGCCCATAGACTTCGAACTTAATAATAGGATTTTTTGCAAAGTCTAACCAACAAAAAGTAGGGTAGCCTTGTCCGTGGAACTGAATCGATATTTTCTTGGACTAAGTAAGGCTCAAAGTGAAAATAGTCTTCTGAAGTGAACTAATTATTGAGATGAGTTGCTGCTTGAAAAATGGAAATTCTTTGCAGCTTCTCATTCTCACACTTCTCAGTATTAGCAGCTTTCTTTTGCTTCTATGAGTTGGTAGTCAACAACCATATTTGAAATCCATGATGCAAATCCCCAATTTCAGGTGAACAACTTGAACACTCTTGACTGATGGAACGCTATTATGATTACAAATTTTGAAATTCGAAGTTAATGAAGCGCATCGATAGATGCGCTTGTTAATCACCTTCGGGAAATTAACTGGAGGAATCAAGAAGTTACTATCCATTATCGAAGACAAGTGAATGATATTGAAGGAATTAATACTAGTCAATATCTGATCTAAGAGCGCTGGAAGCAAATGCAGTTTTTTTTTCTCCTATGCGGCTTGAAAATGAGACCTATTCGCAAATTCTGCAGAGTGGAATGAATCTTTCTTTTCTCCTGTTTTTCTTTTCCTTTATACAGGTGATTTCATAAAATAAGGCAAACCTCCATCACCGTTCTTTATTATTTTTTTCAATGCATCAATTATTTGAACCGTGGGATATCATGAAAATTGCCTCTAATGTTAAGGTCGAAACTGTCCTTCCAAGCAGACAATGCCTTGCTATCTATGAATGACGTCGCAATGTAATGATAATATGAAATAATTTCACGAACTTACATAGGAGTTTAAGAACAATCTATGCAGTTTTTCTGTTAACCGAATATCATGACTCTTACTTGAAAGCAATCAAGTTTTGATATTGAATAAATGAAGCTTAATGATTTTGATTTACAGATACTGGTTAGAATCCACAGGATCTGATCTCAGGTTCTTGGAGAAAAACTTAATTTTATTCAAAATACAATAATATGTACGGAAATTATTCAAAATGAAAGCAATTCCTCAACAACATGATAATAGTGGGAAGACAGCGCTTGGCTTCGCATCTGTAGAGGCAGCATTTGAAGTCCTTGTGAAATCAATTTATAATAACCTCAAGCAAGAAAAAAAAGAACAAAAGCATGTCGATCATAGCAACAAAAGTGATGATGATGAGTTCTTCTGTCCTATCTCATTAAGTAAAATTTCAAATGCGCAGTTTTTGTTTATTTGTTCCTGTGCAGAGTTACTGAGAGACCCGGTTTTTATTAAAAATTGTGGACATACCTTTGATCGTGAAGCTATTGAAGAATGGGTCAAGCAAATCGATCGATGTCCGCTTTGTAAAATTCCATTCTCTCAGAAAGATCTACTCCCAAATAATAATCTAAAGAGCCTTGTTGAAAAGATTACACAATAATTCTTGGATTCGAGCGTGGATTACATCGAGATGATGACTATCCACGATCAGGTGCTGAGCACTTTCCATATACCCGAAGTATACTTTTGGAAATCGGTCTGGAAAGTCAACGCAAACAGTATTAATTATAATTTTTGAGATGAATGTAGCATGAGAATTTCGAAATAGCTGAGTAATTAATATACTTGAAACTTGGTTGCTTTGTTCCTCTACTGATGCTTTTTAGAAATAAAATCGTTTGAATATAAGATATTCGGTAAGCAACAGATTAAAGATCGGAAATCAGCTGGAATTGTTGATTTTTGCTGGCTTGATTTAATATGTATGGTGTCATCAATACATAATGACCCTAAAAATTGAACATAAAAAGTTGCAGCCCAAACAGGAGAGAACAAAACTAAAAGCAGTGAGTGGACCTGAATAACACTCTCAACAACGGCAATTTCACAACAGAGCCTGAATCGGAGAGATTGAATATTACCTCTCAATTCTAAATTGACTGAAATACTTGGACGCAGGCAAAGCTAAAAATGAAGACTGGTAGTTATAATCTAATTCCATGTAATGACACCTACTTTTGCGCGAAGAACTCACCATGGGCAGGTAGAAAACTTCCGGTTGTTGATAAAAAAAATAAAAAATAAACTATAGTCAGCTAGAAATATAGCCTTTCAACAGTCCTAAATAGACATTAAATGAGAAATTTGTGAAATTGATTTCTTTCTTGATGGAAAATCTTCTCATTTGAAAGCTGCTTTTTTGAGAACTTTCTCTTTTCCGTTCGTGAGATCAAAATCAATCATCAAGGTTTCTCATTGATTTTTTTTTATTGTTTGAGTGAATCAGGTTACATAATAAATTTATCGACGTTTATAGATCAGATAGGACATTTTTCGATTATGGGAAACAAACAAGCCAGACGAAATACCATGGTCTTAAAACTAGATGCTCGGAACAAAGCGATCAAGACTATAGAAGATGCTATCCAAAAACGTCTGATGGATGCTCAAGCCACTCTAAATGTTATAAGTCTTGAAGACAGCCAAATCTTGACTCCTTCCTTCAACCCTAACAGAATAGAACCCTCAAGAAACTTAAGATTTTCTTGGTCAGCAAAACCACGACAGAAAAAAACATCGGAAGTTGAAGCAATTGACTTTGATATTAATCCCACCAATGACCAGAGAATCAGATATCAATTCACTAACACTTTTCCTCGCAGTGTACATGGAGTCATCAAAATAGAAACCTCCAATGCCAACGAATGTTTTTGGGGTACTGGAATTATGATAGGTCCAGAGCTCGTTTTAACAGCTGCTCATAACTTGTATGATGACCAAAAACCTCACAGAAAAAAGTATTCTAGAATCTCCTTTTATCCAGCAATGAATGAAGATGAAGCTCCCTTTGGAAAATTTGACGTAGACGAATTTTACGTTCCAGCAAGCTACATCCTCCATCAAAGAGAAGGTGATGATGGAATCGCCTCTGATGATTACGGACTACTTGTGCTCAAGCACCCAATAGGAGAAAAGACCGGCTTTTTTGGATTACACGTAGCAGATCAAGAGCTATTGAAAGGAAAAGAAATCCAAATAATAGGATATCCAGGCGACAAAGTAAAGGAGAAGCCAGAAACCTATGAACAATGGGGAATGAAAGGGACTGTCTTGGAGGTTGACGAAGATCGTTATCTACTGCATTACGATCTTATGACTTCTCCTGGTCAAGATGGATCCGGAGTATTTTACGAGAAAAACCAAGATCAATTTTATGTAGTCGGTTTGCATGTCGGAGTTTCCACCTCCAAGGGTCTTGGAACAGCCATTTGGATGACCAAGGAGAGACTTCAGACTCTTCAAGGATGGATAAAGACAGCGAGACAACGAGTGATTGATGAGATGTCTGGTAACATCTATGAGAATGTCAAAGAGCTTAACCTGGAAACAAAATCACTCGAGGACCTGGGGGTTCAAATACTTTCATCCTATAAAATCAGAAATTTGCAGATTCTCGACTTAGAGTCGAATTCTATTACTTGGGAAGGAGCAGTCAGTTTGGGACGAAATTTGACTTGGAAGAATCTCCAAATTTTAAACTTGAGAGGTAATAATATAGGTGACAAAGGCATTGTTGAGCTAGCAAAAAATACAACTTGGACGAAGCTTCACGCCTTATATCTTTATGACAACTCTATTGGGAGTGAAGGGATTGAGTTGTTTAGCAAGAATGCAACATGGAAAAATCTTCAGACTCTTGATTTGTCATATAACTCGATCGGAGATAAAGGTGTGACAGATCTAGCCAAGAATTCGACCTGGCCAAATTTGCAAGTGTTGTACCTAAGAGGCTGCTCTATTGGTGACAAAGGAGTTGCAGAACTGAAGTCAAATTCCATCTGGACTCAACTCCAATCTCTTTTTCTCTCTCGCAATAACATTACTGACAGAGGTGCCACTGAATTAAGCAAAAATACGAGCTGGCCTTCTCTAGCAATGCTTGATTTGCAAAATAATGGAATCGGATCGGAAGGTGCTCTTGATTTGAGCACCAACCCAACCTGGAAATCTCTGCATACACTGTCTCTCTCGAGCTATAATTGGGTCAATCCGCAATCTCTTGAGTTGGCTAGAAGCTCTCTTGATTTAAAAAGAATTTCTGATCTGAGTAAAAATGTAAGGTGGACGAATTTACAATCGTTAAATTTATCGATGTCTTTCGTTACAATATTAGTGCTTGACCTTGCCCAGTCACCCAGAAAGAAAGTACCACCTTTCTTGAATCGATAGATGTTCTCTGGCGCTATCAAATCTGCACAGGTTCTGAACTTCATATCTCTCAGGAGAAATTCCACATCGCTTAGTACATTCATGAGCAGTCGATCAAAATTAATGTCGATTTTTTGATTAATTCCCTCTTCCTGTACCAAATTGAGTTCATCTTTCAAGGAGTGATAAGGAAGTGTGACAACAGCCATGTTGTCTCCATTGATCTCGAAGGTTTCGACCAACACAAAATTTTGAGTCTGGGGTCTCAGATAGCAGAGGCGAAAGAGCTCTTGAATGAACAGCGAACAAGCTGAACTCCGTTGTTCTTTCACGAAATTCGAGTG